>Ga0316202_10000134_pt1 | contig 113442 bp, 105 predicted proteins | sample 3monrhotite_MG_FD_204934 | JGI IMG/M metagenome (GOLD analysis project Ga0316202, IMG submission 204934) | Microbial mat bacterial communities from mineral coupon in-situ incubated in ocean water Damariscotta River, Maine, United States -... | ecosystem: Environmental > Aquatic > Marine >... | reverse complement strand
TGACTTTTTTTGAAGTTTTTTACACCATTAAATTCCTGAACTTTTTGCCAAACATTATCCCGTTAGCGGATGCAAATGTAAAACCTTTTATCCTATTATAACTAATCTTTTTTTAGTTTTTTTGAAGTTTTTTTTATCCCCAAATCAAGAGCCTGAATTAAAACTACTTACAACTTTTAATCAAAATTATTTTTTAATAAATTTATAGTAAATGGACATTTAAATTAAATGATTTATTTCAGTCTACAAATAAAACATTGATAAATTATTGTTTTTTAGCCTTGGTTTTAACCTCTGGTTTCGGAACATCTATCCATTTGCTACTTAATTCAAGGTAGTTAAAATCTAATTTTGAAGGTTGTTCTTCTAAAACTCCATCAATAAATGCTCGTTGTAAAATGTCTTCTATTAAAAAATCTTCCTTACTATTAATTGGATCGTATTCATCTTTTAAAGACAACTTAAAAAAATTAGCTGTAGCATTGTACCAAAAAGCTTTCCAGCCACTTCGTAAATTCTTTATTAAAGTATATGATGTGTCTCCAGTTTGCCTATGCACTAACTTTATTAATATACGACCTTCTGTTCTTGTAAGTTTCTTTAGTTGTCCTGTTAATTCTTCTTCTAAGTACTTTTGAATTCGTTTGGTGTACTCTTTCTTTCTTCTTTTAGATTTAATGTTTTCTAATCTTTCAGTTAAAGTATTCAATCTATCAGCAGCTAATTTAGCGTAAGGATATGCTTTTAAGGTTTTTTTTCGAAACCAAAAATAATATCGACGATCATAATCTGTTTTAAAATTTAATTTCTTTAATAAGAATACTTCATTTAATTCAATTAATAAAGTGTCACCTTCAAAGATAATATAACGATCTGTTAACAGCGTAGAGTCTTTATCTCTTTCTACTTGAGAAAAAAGTAAGGTACTTAGTAACAATATAGGTAAAAAAATACCCGTTTTAAGATTACATGTCATCTTCAATATTTAAATCTAAAAGAATTTCAAAAATACAACTTTCAAAAATCTATTTCAAAATAACTTTTCAAAAAGTTTAAACTTTAAATAAACTATTAAATTGTACGTATAAGTAACAATTTAGTATATTCGTTTTTTTAAACAACATTATAATTATGAGTAAAAAAATATTAAACAAAAAATCGATTGATTTTTTAGAAAAGTACTTAAATAATGCCTCACCTACTGGTTATGAAAGTGAAGGTCAGAAAATTTGGATGGATTATCTAAAACCATATGTTGACACCTTTATAACTGATAGCTATGGTACTGCAGTAGGTATTATTAATCCTGATGCGAAATTTAAGGTGGTTATTGAAGGACATGCGGATGAAATTTCATGGTATGTAAATTATATTACACCAGAAGGTTTAATATATGTGATTAGAAATGGTGGAAGCGATCATCAAATTGCACCTTCAAAAATAGTTAATATTCATACTAAAAATGGTATTGTAAAAGGAGTGTTTGGATGGCCTGCAATTCATACTAGAAAAGGTGATAAAGAAGAAACGCCTAAAATAGATAACATATTTATAGATACTGGCTGTAAAAAGAAAGAAGAAGTTGAAGCATTAGGTATTCATGTTGGATGTGTTATTACGTATCCTGACACCTTCTTTATATTAAATAAAAACAATTTTGTGTGTAGAGCACTTGACAATAGAATGGGCGGTTTTATGATTGCTGAAGTTGCTCGATTATTAAAGGAGAATAACAAAAAACTTCCTTTTGGCTTATATATTACAAATTCTGTGCAAGAAGAAATTGGTTTACGTGGTGCTGAAATGATTACACAAACAATTAAACCAAATATTGCCATAATTACTGATGTTTGTCATGACACTACAACACCAATGATAGATAAAAAGAAAGAAGGTGAAACAATTTCAGGTAACGGACCGGTAATTAGCTATGCTCCTGCTGTTCAACATAATTTGAGAGATTTAATTGTAACTACTGCAGAAGCAAATAAAATTCCATTTCAACGTTTAGCTTCATCCAGAGCAACAGGAACTGATACGGATGCTTTTGCTTATAGTAATGGTGGTGTTCCTTCTGCATTAATTTCTTTAGCATTACGTTATATGCACACAACTGTTGAAATGGTGCATAAAGATGATGTTGAAAATGTAATTAAATTAATTTATGAAACATTACTTTCTATTGAAGATGGTGAAACATTTAGCTATTTTAAATAAATGGCTATAATATTAAAAACTTTACTTGCTGTTATTAGACTAATAATATTTGCATTAATCACAATAACCTTCTTTAGCCTTTTGTTATTAATAAATTTATTTTATAAAAATAACGCTAAAAAGATTGAGCATAATATTATTTACAGGCGTGAAATTATACGAATTTTACACTATGTTTTAGGGTCAAAAATTACAGTTTATGGTAAAGAACCTATTATTTCAGGTTTAATTATTTCAAACCACAGAAGCTACTTTGATCCATTAGTTATTTTAAGAAATATTTTAGCATATCCAATTGGTAAAAAAGAAGTAGCTTCTTGGCCATTAATTGGCAGTATTTGTAAAACTACCGGAGTAATATTTGTGAAGAGAGAAGATAAAAAAAGTAGAACAGAAACCATAAACGAAGTTCGAGTCGTTTTAGAAAAAGGGTTTTCAATATTAAATACTCCAGAAGGAACAACTCATATTGAACCTACAACTATTGACTTTAAACCTGGTGCCTTTGTTTTAGCTGCACAATTAGGCGTTCCTGTAATACCTGTTGCTGTAGATTATAAAAATCTTGATGATGCATGGATTGGCAATGATACATTTGTACCTCATTTTTTACGCTGTTTTAGCAAATGGCGAACTGAAATTAAAGTAAGTTATTTAGAACCTATATACTCTAATAATGTAGAAGAATTAATTGTTACTTCAAAAAAACAAATTGATGATGAACTTATTCGATTTAGAGAAGATTGGAATTCAAATAACTAAAAAATACCTACAAAAAGTTAGAAAGCTCATCAGAAATTAATTTGATGGGCTTTTTTTATGCGCAAGAAAGTCATTTAGACAACATATTTTTGTAAATTTATTATTTATATCCTATAAAAATTCTTTATGAAGAACACCATTGCTGAGCGTATTTTCGATTTTTTAAAAAACTTTCCTCCTTTTGATGTTTTAGAAAAAGAACAATTATTTCAAATTGCTTCACAAGTAAAAGTAACTTATGTTGAAATTGATAATTTTATTTTTAAGCAAGGTCAAAATCCTCACGATCATTTTTATATTGTAAAAGATGGTGCAATTGGGTTGTATAGAGCCATGGATAACGATCAAATATTAGTTGATATTTGTGATGAAGGTGATATTTTTGGGTTGCGAGCTTTAATACAAGGAGATCAATATTTATTAAATGCAAAAGCAAAAGAAGAGTCTATTCTATATGCTATATCCATAAAAATATTAAAAGAAATTATTGAAACCAATGATAAGGTAAATAAATTTTTAATAGCAAGTTTTTCAACAAATATCAGATCTCCATATGCAAAAAATAACAGTGGTCAATTATTTGCAAATGATGATGTATTGCAATTAAATAAATCTAGCTTAGCTGATATTCAAACCATAAACTACAGTAAATATCCCATCACTTGTTCAAAAACCAACAGTATAAAAGAAGCCGCAGATATTATGTGCTTAAAAAGAGTTGGTTCTATTTTAATAGTTGAAAATAAAAAACCAATTGGGATTATTACCGATAAAGATTTACGTTTAAAAATTGCAACAGGATTATTTTTAATAAATGACATTGTAACTAAAATCATGTCATCACCTGTAATAACTTCTCACGAAAAAATTACAACTGCAGAGGCTCAAATAGCCATGCTAAAAAATAAAATAACACATTTGTGCATTACTAAAGATGGAACTCCAAACTCAGAATTAATTGGCGTATTATCTGAACACGACATTGTTGTTTTGCACGGTAACAATCCTTCTGTGTTAATCAAAGAATTAAAACGAGCTACCAATGTTAATTCGCTTAGATACATTAAAGAAAAAACCTCTAATTTATTAGAAGGATATATAGAACAAAAACTGCCTTTACTTTTTGTATTAAACATTATTTCAGAAATTAATGATGTAATTACTATTAAAGCAATAGAATTTTCAATTCTTGAAATGAAAACAAAACCGCCTGTGAAATTTAGCTGGTTGGCATTAGGAAGCCAAGGAAGACACGAACAATTATTAATTACCGACCAAGATAATGCCTTAGTTTTTAAAAATGTTCAAGAGGAAGATTATGCACAAACTAAAGCCTACTTTTTAAAACTTGCAAAAAAAATAAATGACAAACTCCACTTTATAGGTTATGAATATTGCCCTGCAAAAATGATGGCTAGCAACCCAAATTGGTGTTTATCTTTAAATGAATGGAAAACTCAATTTAATAGTTGGATTACAAAACCATCTGAAGATAAAATTATGCTATGTACCATATTTTTTGACTACAGTTTGGTATATGGCAATAAAGAGTTAGTAACAAAAATGTCTGATAGTATTTTTAAATCTATCCATACATATGAGATATTTTTAAATTTCTTAGGAAGAAATGCTTTGTTAAATCCACCTCCGATAGGATTTTTTAGACAATTTTTAGTGGAAAGTGATGGAAAACATAAAGACCAATTCGATTTAAAAAGCAGAGCATTAATGCCTTTAATTGATGCTGCTAGATTACTTACTTTATCACATCAAATAAAAGATGTAAATAATACCATTGCACGGTTTCAAAAATTGATGGAAGTTGAGTCTCAAAACAAAGATTTATATCTTTCTTGTATAGATTCTTTTAAAATTTTACTACGCTATAGAACAAAACAGGGCTTAAAACACAATGATAGTGGCAGATATGTAGATTTAAACCACTTAAGTAAATCTGAAAAATTAAAATTAAAAGGATGTTTTGGATCCATTAAAGATGTTCAGGAATTATTAAAAATTAGGTATAACTTATTCCAAATGCTATAATGCTATCTTGGTTTAAACATAAAAATTATCCCAATTTTTGGAAGGTGTATTTAAAGAAATTTAAAATTACACAACCAAATAATATTGAAACTACTCGCTTTGTTGTTTTTGATACGGAAACTACTGGATTAAATATTGCTACTGATAAAATTTTATCAATTGGAGCCATCAGTATTTTTAATAATGTAATTGAGGTAGCCGATAGTTTTGAAGTTTATTTAAGACAAGATAAATTTAAGGCTCAAACTGTTGAAATTCACGGGTTATTAAAAGGTGGAAACCTACTTAAAATAAATGAGAACGAAGCTATTGAGCAATTTATTAACTATCTAGGAAATGCCGTTTTAATTGCTCATCATGCTGCATTTGATATTGAAATGATCAACGCTTCACTTAAAAGAATGAAATTACCAAAACTCAAAAATAAAAGCATTGATACTGGAATATTGTATAAAAAACTAGAAGGTAAAAAAGACAATCATTTTTCGTTAGATATATTATGTAAAGAGTTTAACATACCTAAACACGATAGACATACAGCTTCTGGAGATGCATTTATCACTGCCATCGCTTTTTTAAAAATAGTTTCCAAATTAAAACAAGAACGTGGTATTCATTATTCCGATTTATTTAGAGATTCTCATAAAAGAGGTTTGATATAAGTGATGTTAAGAAGATAAAAAAAGCCTCCATTTCTGAAAGCTTTTTGATTTAGGGTTTAATAATTTATTTTACCAAAGATCCATCCATAATGGCTTTTACTACATCAGGATTTAACAACGTTGAAATATCTCCCATATTAGAGGTTTCATTTTCTGCAATTTTACGTAAAATTCGTCTCATAATTTTTCCCGAACGTGTTTTAGGTAAGTCTGGCACAAATTGAATTTTATCTAATTTAGCAATTGGTCCAATGGTACGCCCTATTAAATCATTAATTTCATGTCTTAAGAAATCTTCATTTTCTGGTTTCTCATAAACAATTACATATGCATACAAAGCATTTCCTTTAATGTTATGAGGGTATCCAACAATTGCAGATTCAACTACATTACTATGCTCATTAATTATATTTTCAATTGGTGCTGTTCCTAAATTATGACCAGAAACAATTACCACATCATCTACTCTACCAATAATTCTATAATTACCTTCTAAATCTCTAAAGGAGCCATCACCTGTAAAATATTTTCCTGGAAATGCAGTAAAATAAGTTTCTTTATAACGTTTATGATCTCCATATATAGTACGTGCCATAGATGGCCATGGGTATTTTATACATAATCTTCCTTCAGCTGGATTTGAATTTAACTCATTTCCATTCTCATCTAATAAACAAGGTTGTACTCCTGGCATTGGTCTTGTTGCAAACGTTGGTTTTGTTGGTGTTACCCCAGCTAAAGGAGAAATCATAATACTTCCTGTTTCTGTTTGCCACCAAGTATCTACAATTGGAGATTTTTGTTTTCCAATTTTTTCATCATACCAGTGCCAAGCTTCTTCATTAATTGGTTCACCAACAGTTCCTAATACTTTTAATGAACTTAAATCGTTTCTTTCAGTCATTTCATTTCCTTGAGCTGCTAATGCTCTAATGGCTGTTGGCGCAGTGTAAAATTGATTTACTTTATACTTTTCAACTATTTGCCAAAAACGGCTATAATCTGGATATGAAGGAACTCCTTCAAACATTAATGTTGTTGCTCCTGCAGCTAATGGTCCGTATACTATGTATGAATGGCCTGTAATCCATCCTATATCTGCAGTACAGAAATACACATCTCCATGTTCATATTGGAATACATTTTTAAAACTATGTGCTGTTTGCACCATATAACCAGCACATGTATGCACCATTCCTTTTGGTTTACCTGTTGAACCTGAAGTATATAAAATAAACAATACATCTTCTGCATCCATTACTTCCGCTGGGCAATTAGCATCAACTTTAGCTAATTCATCATGCCACCAAACATCACGTCCTTCTTTCATTTTAACATCACCATTTACCCTATTTAAAACAATTGAAGTTTCAATAGTTGGGCAAGTTTCCAATGCTTCATCAACAATGGTTTTAAAATCAACTGCTTTACTCCCTCTAAAAACACCATCAGATGTTAACAAAATTTTACACTCAGCATCATTAATTCTTGTTGAAAGTGCTACTGCAGAAAATCCTGCAAAAACAACAGAATGTATTGCTCCAATTCTTGCACAAGCCAAAACGGCAATAGCTAGTTCTGGAACCATTGGCATATAAATACAAACCCTATCTCCTTTTAAAATACCATTTCTTTTAAGAACATTTGAAAATCTACTAACTTCAGTATGCAATTCTTTATATGTTAATGTTCTATTCGCTTCATTTGGATTGTTAGGCTCCCAAATTATGGCTGTAGTATCGCCTCTTTTTTCTAAATGACGATCCAAACAATTTTCAGTAATATTTAATTTAGCACCTTTAAACCATTCAAATTTAGGAGTTTCCCAATTGTATTCAAGTACTGAATCCCATTTCTTACGCCATGTAAACGTATTTGCAATTTGACTCCAAAATCCTTCTGGATCATTAACACTGTGTTGGTAAGATTTGTAATATTTAATAAATGAACTTATTCTTAAATCTTCGAGTGTTTGTTTTTCTTCTTCCGTAGCATGTTCAAATATCCCTATTTTATGAAGTTTTAATTCATGCGCAATTTCTGTTACAATTTCAGGATCATCAATTGTTGAAGGAATTGTGTAATCTACACCATCGGCTATATTTCTTAATAATTTTCTAAAAATTTTACCTGAACGTGTTTTTGGTAATCTATTAACAATTAACACTTTTTTAAAGGAAGCAACAGGACCAATAACTTTTCTCACTTCTTTAACTATATTATATTCTAACTCAAAACTAGAAACATAATCTCCCGATTTTAAAACAACTAAAGCCAGTGGTACTTGTCCCTTTAATTCATCTGCAATTCCAAAAACAGCACATTCAGCAACAGATGGATTGGAAGAAACAACTTCTTCCATTTCCGCAGTTGACAATCTATGCCCGGCTACATTTATAACGTCATCTACACGGCCTGTTATAAATACATAGCCATCTTCATCCTTGTATCCACCATCACCCGAAAAATAATAACCTTCAAATTTCTTTAAATAGCCTTCAACATAACGCACTGTATTTCCCCAAATACTCAATAAATTTCCTGGAGGTAATGGTAACTTAACAGCTACAAATCCCTCTTCATTTGGATCCACTTCTTGACCTTCCTTATTCAAAATTTGAATGTCATATCCACTTACGGGTTTTGTCGCAGATCCTGGTTTTACGGGCAAAGCTTCAATTCCCATCATATTTGAAATCATTGGCCAACCTGATTCAGTTTGCCACCAATGGTCAATTACAGGAATTCCTAAATTTTCTTCCAACCAATGCAATGTAGCAGCATCACAACGTTCTCCAGCTAAAAATTGATATTTTAAACAACTTAAATCGTACTCTTTCATCAACTCGCCATCTGGATCTTCTTTTTTAATGGCTCTAATTGCAGTTGGTGCAGTAAACATTACTTTTACTTTATTTTCACTAATAATTCTCCAAAAAGTACTTGCATCTGGAGTTCTAATCGGTTTACCTTCAAAAATAATAGTAGTATTTCTATTTAGAAGTGGTCCATATACAATATAACTATGCCCAACTACCCATCCAACATCTGATGCTGCCCAATACGTATCACCTTCTTCTACACCATAAATAGCTTTCATGGAATATTTTAGTGCTGTAGCATACCCACCTGTATCGCGTAAAATACCTTTTGGTTTTCCTGTGGTACCTGAAGTATATAAAATGTATAATGGATCCGTTGAATCCATCTCTACACAATTAACTGGCATCGACTTTTTAACCAATTTTTTGTAACTTACATAGCGTTCGGTTTTAGGATTTATAGCACCTAAATTACGTTTATAGACTATAACTTTATCTGGTTTGTGAGTTGCCTTTTTTATGGCCTCTATAACTAAAGGCTTATATTCAATAAGTCTGTCAACTTCCATTCCTGACGTTGCTGTAATAATCACTTTTGGTTTACAATCGTCTATTCTAATTGCCAACTCATGAGGTGCAAAACCACCAAAAACTACGGAATGTATGGCTCCAATACGAGCGCAAGCTAACATACTAAATGCTGCATGAGGAATCATTGGCATATAAATGATAACAGTATCACCCTTTTTAACTCCTAAATCTCTTAACCCACCTGCCAAACGTTCTACTTGACTTTTTACATCATTAAATGTATAGTTAACTTTCTGTTGAGTTACTGGAGATTCATAAATTATAGCTGTTTGTTCACCATAACCATCTTCTACATGTTTATCAACTGCTAAATAACAAATATTTAATTTTCCACCAGCAAACCAACGATCAAATCCGTTTTCGTCTTTTGATAAAATGGTAGTTGGCTTTTTATACCATTTTAAGGCATTTGCTTGTTCTTTCCAAAATTTTTCGGGGTTTTCAATACTTTCGTTATAGTGCTTTTGATAACTCATAATTATTGTTTTTTATTGTTAAATAATCCAAACCAAGCTGGATTTAAAAATTTGATTTTTATTAAAGCCCACAAAATAAATAAGGTGAAAAATCCCATTGAAAGTGAACTCATAATATTACTTCGGAATAATGATTCAATATAAATTCTACTAAATAATGTTAGAATTACATAAACAGTTATAACTATATCGGAAGTTTTATTTCCTAATTTTAATTTCATTTTATATATATTTTAGCTTTAAAAGCTGTTTCACTTCTTTTACTAAATTTTTAGTAGAAAAAGGTTTCGCTATATATTTATCCGCTCCTAATTTTAATCCTAATTCTATGTCTGTTGTTTTATTTTTAGCAGATAGAATTATGACTTTTATTTCTTTAAAATCTTTATTTTCTTTTAAATATTTAAGTACTTGATATCCATCTACATTTGGCATCATAATATCCAGTAAAATAATATCTAACTTATTTTTTTTAACTATTTCTAATGCTTCAGCTCCATCTCTAGCAATAAACACTTCAAATTTCTCTTTCTTAAAAAGATATTCAAGTGACATTACTATATTGGGTTCATCATCTACTATCAATAACTTTTTCATGTTTTTTAATATTTAAGGGTATTGTAAATGTTAAACGTGCGCCAATTGGTTTAACATTATCTGCCCAAATTAATCCTTTATGACTTTGTATTATCTGTCTACTTATTGCTAAACCTAAGCCACTTCCTACTGGTTTTAATACCGTTTGATTTTTTACTTGATAAAATTTATCAAAAATAGAGATTAACTCATCCGAATGAATTCCTTTTCCATTATCTTCGACAGATACTTCAATTCTATGTTCGTTAATTTTTGTTCGAACAGCTATTTTTCCTTTTTCTTTATCTGAAAATTTAATTGCATTGGATAATAAATTTATAATTACCTGCTGAATTCTATCTTCATCAAAAATTACATTTGCATCCGTTACTTCTGTTTCACTAATTTCAATTTTTTTATTAATTGCCAATTGTGTTACAGCCTCAACAGATTTATGTATTGTGCTTTTGATTGAATTTTTATTTAAGTCTAATTTTTCTTTTCCTGATGCCAATTTTTCTAAATCTAGAATATTATTAATCAACCTACTAACTCGCTCACTTTCATTTAAAATACTACTTAAAAATTTATTTTTTGTTTCATAATCTACATCTTCATTATCTAATAATATTTCTGAAAGTGCTCTTATAGAAGTAATGGGTGTTTTTAATTCGTGAGCAACCGTATCTAAAAAATCATCTTTTTGTTTATCTCTTTCTTGTAATTCTTTATTAGTTTCTTTGGTTTTTTGTGTCTCATCTAAAATGCTTAATACTTCTTTTAAACTTATTTCTTCTTCTTTTACTACAGATGAAATTAATATTCTTGCTGATGCGCTACCAATACTACCTGTCAATAATTTTTCTGAAAAATTTACTAAACGTGCATCTGCTAATTGGTTATTAACATCCATCTTATATTTCATAAAAAATAAATTTAAAGCTCTCTCAGTTCTTCTAGTTCCTAAAAAACGTATTAAAACTTTGCGGATATCTTTTACATAAGCTTCTCCTTTCCATACATAAGCATCTTCGTGTAAACTTGCATATTTTGAATTATCAACAAACATTTCAGCAAAATTTCGTTCTCTATAACTTCCAATAATATTAACTGAAACTATTACATACACTGTTATATTAAAAAACAAACTCCAAAAAAAAGCTTGTGGTACAGGCTCAAAGAGATTTAATTCGAATAAATCATATGGCTTTAACAATTCAACACCAAACAAACCTTCATTTACAAATGATGATTCAATTACTTGTGAATCAATAATAAAAGGTAATATTAATGTATAAGCTGTTACTAAAAAGCCTATTATTATTCCGTACTTTGCTCCTTTTGAAGATCCTCTTCGCCAAAATAAGCCACCAAAAAATGCAGGTGCTAATTGTGCAATTACCACAAATGAAATTAAACCAATAGAAACTAAAGACCTGTCTAATGTGAAATTTTTATAGAAAAAATAGGCTACAATTATCAATGAAAATATTGATATTCTACGAATATTTTTAATAGACTCTGTATTTTCTTTAGATTCTCCTCTACTATATTTACTTAAAAATCCGTAAGGAATAATCAAATTATTACTTAACATCGTGGATAAAGCAAGACTCGATAAAACAACCATTGAAATTGCCGCAGAAAAACCTCCTAAAAAAACCAATAAAGCTAAAAATTCATTATTGTTTTTTAATGGTAACATTAGTGTAAATAAATCAGCATCTACACCTTGATTTTGAAAAATAATATTGCCTCCCCAAGCTATAAAAATCACAAAAACATTAAATAGTAATAAGTATAATGGAAAAAACCAAGCAACTTTTTTTAAATATCTTTCTCTTTTATTTTCTACAACAGCTACTTGAAATTGCCTAGGCAATAACATAATGGCAACCATTGATAACAGGCTCAAAAAAAACCAGTTAAAACCACCACCCAAACCATTGATAGTTTGCTGACTATTAAAATTTGGCAATAAAGAAGCTTGTTCATAAATATCTGAAGGACCATTAAACAAATAAAAAGTAACATACACACCAATTGCTAAAAAGAATACTAATTTAATAATTGATTCTACGGCAACTGCAGTAATAATTCCTTTATGATGCTCAGTAGCATCTGTATATTTAGTACCAAAAAATGCTGCAAAAATTGCTAATAATATAGCAATATAAAATGTAGTATCATTTATAATAGAATTTCCACTAATAGTATGATTGGTTATTACATTAAAAGTTTCAGAAATTGCTTTTAATTGTAAAGAAATATAAGGTACAATTGCTAGAACACAAACTATAGTTACTAAAGCTCCTAAAAAACGATCGTTACCATAACGAAGTGAAATAAAGTCAGCTAATGATGAAATCTTATTTCCTTTAGTTATTCTAATTATTTTTTTCATTAAAATAATCCAGGAAGGAATTATAATAATTGGTCCAATATAAATAGTTAAAAATTTTAACCCGGATGTAGCTGCTAGGCCAACACTTCCATAGTAAGTCCAAGCGGTACAATATACTGCTAAAGAAAGTGCGTAAATATATGGGTTATTTACCCATTTGCTTTTTGAATTTTTTTCAGCCCAATAGGCCACATAAAAAATGAAAGCTAAATAAACTACTATTATGGATATCACTAAAAAACTACTCATAGTATTTTTTTAGAATTAGATAAGAAACAATAATACTTGCAATCCAAATGAAAAATATATAAATATATAATATGGGTAACCCCATAAATGCAACACCTTTATTAAAAAGTAATATTAACGGAATATTAAATAAAAATAATAATATAACCGAAAGTATAATTAGTTTTTGTTGATGCCTTTTTTTCATTTCCTGTTAATTATCCTAAATATAATAAAAACAGCACTATAAAATATAGTGCTGTTTTATACTAACTATTATTATTAATGAGAACTTGCTTCTCCAGCCCCAGAAGGAATTCTAATATGTTCAACTATATCTTGCACCTCTTGTGGTGGTGCAGGAGTGAATCTAGAAACAATTACAGATACTACAAAGTTAGCAAGCATAGCTATTGTACCAAAACCTTCAGGAGAAATACCTCCTGCTCCAAAATTAAACCACCAATCAGCTTTTAAACCAGCAACTGCCCCTTTTCCTCCATCAAAAATTCCAAATTTAAATTTTAACATATACCAAACCATTAAAGATAAACCAATTATCATACCTGTAATTGCGCCCTCTTTATTCATTCGTTTGTCAAAAATTCCTAAAATAATAGCAGGAAAGAAAGATGCGGCTGCCAACCCAAAGGCTAAAGCAACCACGGCGGCGACAAATCCAGGTGGATGAATTCCAAAATAACCAGCAACCACAACTGCTACAGCAGCGCTTAAACGTGCTGCCCAAAGCTCACTTTTTTCCGTAATTTTAGGATTTATTATTTTCTTAATTAAATCATGTGAAATTGATGAAGCAATTACCAATAATAAACCAGCCGCTGTTGATAATGCTGCGGCCAATCCACCAGCACCAACTAATGCAACAACCCAATTTGGTAAATTTGCGATTTCCGGATTTGCCAATACCATAATATCACGGTCAATTGTTAATTCATTTACAGATTTATCTGCAACATATTGTACAATACCATCTTCATTTTTATCTTCATATTTTAACAATCCTGTTTTTTCCCAATTTGATACCCATTGTGGTAATTCGCTATAATTTTTATTACTTACAGTTTCAATTAAATTAGTTCTTGCAAAAACAGCAACAGCAGGTACTGTTGTATAAAGAATCGCAATAAAAAATAAGGCCCAACCTGCTGATACACGCGCATCCTTTACTTTTGGCACCGTAAAGAAACGTACAATTACGTGTGGTAAACCAGCAGTACCAACCATTAATGCAAATGTAATTGCAAATACATCAATCATTGATTTACTACCTGAAGTATATTCCGTAAATCCTAATTCACGCTGCAATCCATCTAATTTATCTAATAAATAAATACCATCTTCACCAGCACTTCCAAAACCTAATTGTGGAATTGGATTTCCTGTCATTTGAAATGAAATAAATATTGCAGGTACCATAAATGCAAATATCAGCACACAATACTGTGCTACTTGTGTATATGTAATTCCTTTCATTCCACCCAAAACTGCATAAAATAAAACAATTGCCATACCAATATATACTCCCGTATCAATATCTACTTCTAAGTAACGTGAAAATACAATTCCTACACCACGCATTTGCCCAGCAACATATGTAAATGATACAATTAAAGCTGCAATAACAGCTACAACACGCGCTGTGTTAGAGTAATATCTATCTCCAATAAAATCTGGCACTGTAAATTTTCCAAATTTTCGTAAATAAGGTGCTAATAAAAGCGCTAATAATACATAACCACCAGTCCAGCCCATTAAATAAACTGCTCCGTCATAGCCTGTAAATGACACAATCCCAGCCAATGATATAAACGAAGCTGCTGACATCCAATCTGCTGCAGTAGCCATACCATTTAAAATTGGTGGCACACCACCACCAGCTACATAAAATTCTTTAGATGTTCCGGCTCTTGCCCAAATTGCAATTCCTATATATAATGTAAATGTTATTCCAACCAATATCCATGTCCATGTTAATATTCCCATAATTTATATTTTTTTAAAGTTTATATTATTCATCAACACCATATTTTTTATCTAGCTTGTTCATCAATTTTACATAGACAACAATTAAGATAACAAATACATACATTGACCCTTGTTGAGCAAACCAAAAACCAAGTTTAAAACCTGCAAATTTAATTGTATTCAACTGCTCTACTAAAAAGATACCGAACACATAGGAAACTAAGAACCAAACACTTAATAGTATCGCTAAATACTTAAGATTTTCTTTCCAATATGCTTTCATTTTTTCTTTTGACATAATTGTTTAATTTAAATTATTTAAAATCCATATATTGCTGAAACTGATGCTCTCACATTGCTTACAGAATTAATACCTGAAGTATCAATATCTTTTCCATTAGAAGCTAATGCTCCATATTGTGCAGAAGTATATTCCAATTCAACACCTATTTTCATTTTTCCAGATTTCCATCCTAATCTTGGTGCAACCCTAAAAACGTTATCAACTGTTCCTCCTAATCCATAAATAGGACCTGCTACAACATCTTTATAACCATCATTTTTAGTGTAACCAGAGAACAATCCCCATTCAATACTATCTTTTCCACCACTTAATTCACCCCAAACAGAAAAAGTTTTGTTAGATGTATACCCTCCTGAAGTATCTAAAGCCATTCCGCTAATAGATAATAAATCTGACATGTTTTCACCATAAACACCTTCTAATTTAAAAGTTGCAGCACCTAATTTTGTTTTCATATACCCTATAAATGCTGTATTTGTAATATTATCAGCTCCTAATGCAGGTCTCAATGTTTTTAAATTTGCCCCAAAACCTCCTAAAAATTCTTTACCCCCAAATTGAAGTTGCGCATGTAACTGTGGCATACCTGCATCACGTACATATTTAGATGTCGTTCCAATTGGGCCTCTACTTGCAAAATCTCTCTCCGAGAAAATCACTCCAGTAAATCGAACATTACCCTTCGTTTCAATTCTAAATTGAGGGTTTCTTGCAAAAGGCTGAAAAGGAACACCTGTGTTAAATGAATAAGTTCCAGGGAATACGGCAGTTACAAACATTGGATGCCAATACTGTCCCATAATAATATTAATCTTATCATTGGATAATTTTACAAACGCATGGCGTAAACGAAATCCGTTTATGTCAGAATCTGAATGGCCAAAAAAAGCTCCTTCAATTACTCCTGAAGTTTTCATTCCAAAAAAGTCAGGTCCTGTAATAGTACCTTTTAATCTGGTTTGAACTGCTAAAATATTAAAGTTTGCTTGAGCATTTAAGTCTTTCCCATTAACAATATTTTCTGCTGCTGGAAATAAAAGAAAGTGACCCTCTCTTGCTGTAACAGTCTGACGTGAATCAAACATGTAATCAACTTTGACAAACCCTCCCCACTTAATTCCAAAATTTGGCTCAGTTTCTGTAGACTGGCCATAACCGTAGAATGTTAATCCCAAAAGAGCAATTAACAAAACTGAAAGTTGTTTTTTCATAAAATAAAATTTGGTTAGTTAATTTAGTTTTTGCCAAAAAAAATTAATTTTAGCGACTACAAGGTGGAAAGAATAATGAATTAAATAATATTTAATATATATATATGTAAATTACTATAGTTAACTTTTAAACCGCTCCCAACGAATTAACATATATTTATCGCCAAGCTCAGTTACAACAACACCCGCGCCAATTAAATTTTTATTTTCTGAAAAGTATTTAGCTAACTCAGTAGCATTTAAAATTTTATAAGTAGAATGATATTCAAAACTATATGGTCGTTTAATATTGTATTTTTTCACCCAATTCATTACACTCACATGAGAAACACCTAAAATACGCTCAATTTCTCGATAACTTAAACCTTCTAAATATAGTTGTAATGCCTTATTTACATAATAAGAATCTATTTCTTTACCTAGTTTATTGACTGTAAAATAATAGCTGCATTTTTTACATTTATAGCGTTGTCTATCTTTAATAACACCACTCTTAACATATTCAGTTGAACTACAGTTTGGACAAAACTCAATTTTCATATATACTTATTTTGCATAAATATATCTAATTAGCAGATTATATCAAAACAAAATTAACTATTCTTAAGGTTTTTTCGTAAAATTACCTTAATAACATTACTTTTTTTGTAATTATACTTATTAAATTTTAATTATTTAATAAATCTGTAGTTTTAATGTTTTTATAAAATAAATATTAAGTCATTATTTGTTTAATACGGTATTCTCTTCTTCTGTTAATATTCTTGATTGAATAATAAAGCGAACTCCAAGTGGTATTTCAAGTGAAAAACTAGAACCTCTTCCTTCTGTTATATCAACTGTTAAATGGGTGTGTTTCCAATATTCAAATTGATCTTGATTCATATAGTAATTTACTCCTTCTAATTGACCAAGTAAAATATCGCTTTCATCTAGATACATATCACCTTCTTCAAAAACCATAGGTGCAGAACCGTCACAACAACCACCACTTTGATGAAATATCAATTTTCCATGTTTTACTTTCAATTGATTTAAGATTTCAATTGCTTTTTCTGTTATTGCTACTCTTTCGTATTCCATGTTACACCTATTTAAATCGTAAATATTAAAAAAATGGCTGACCAAATAATTAGCCAGCCATTAAATCTATTTAAAAGCAACTTCTAAAAGAAGCCTAATTTATTTTTGTCGTAAGAAATCAACATATTTTTAGTTTGACGATAATAATTCATCATCATTAAATGATTTTCACGACCAAATCCAGATTTTTTATACCCTCCGAATGGCGCATGTGCTGGATATGCATGGTAACAATTCACCCAAACTCTACCTGCTTTAATTGCTCTAGGTATTTGATATAATTGATGTGCATCTCTTGTCCAAACTCCAGCTCCTAAACCATAAAGTGTATCATTAGCAATTTCTAATGCTTCAGCTTCATCTTTAAATTTAGTAACAGCTACAACAGGTCCAAAAATCTCTTCTTGAAAAACACGCATTTTATTGTGTCCCTCTAAAATAGTAGGTTGTATATAATAACCGTTAGCAAATTCACCTTCTAATTTACAAGCCTCACCACCAGCTAATACTTTTGCGCCTTCATCTTTACCAATTTTTATATAAGATAGAATTTTTTCATATTGATCATTAGATGCCTGCGCACCCATCATACAATTAACATCATACGGATTCGTTTGATTAATAGCTTTTGTTCTAGCCACTACCCTTTCCATAAATTTATCGTAAATATCTTCTTGAACTAATATTCTTGAAGGACACGTACAAACTTCACCCTGATTAAATGCAAATAGTACAGCACCTTCAATTGCTTTATCTAAAAAAGCATCATCTTCATCCATAACACTGTTAAAGAAAATATTAGGCGATTTTCCACCTAATTCCATAGTAACAGGATTTAAATTTTTTGAAGCATACTGCATAATCAATTGACCTGTAGTTGTTTCTCCAGTAAAAGCTACTTTATTAACTCCAGAATGAGAAGCTAAAGGTTTTCCTGCTTCTGGACCAAAACCGTGTATTATATTAATAACTCCCGGAGGAAAAACAGCTGCAATTTTCTCCATTAATAACGTTGCTGTTGATGGCGTTTGTTCTGCTGGTTTTAAAATAACACAATTCCCTGCCGCTAATGCAGGAGGCATTTTCCAAGACAACATTAACAATGGAAAATTCCAAGGAATAATTTGTGCAATTACACCTAATGGCTCTTTAATATTCATTGATAAAGTATTGGCATCTAATTCAGTTGCAGAACCTTCTTCTGCTCTTATTACTGCAGCAAAATAACGCCAATGATCAATAGATAAAGGAATATCCGCATTTAAAGTTTCTCTAATAGCTTTTCCATTATCACAGGTTTCTACCAAAGCAAATTCCTCTAAATTGGCATCAATAATATCTGCTACTTTATTTAATAGCGCAGCTCTATGAGCCGCTGAAGTATTTCCCCAAGCTTCTTTAGCTGCATTTGCAGCAGCTACAGCGTTATCCACATCTTCTTTTTGTGAACGTGCATACTTTGCAATTAATGAATTGTCGATCGGTGACCTATTTTCAAAATATTCACCTCCTACCGGATCTACAAATTTACCGTTTATAAAATTTCCGTACTTTTCTTTAAATGTTGGTTTTGAATAACTCATATTTTATTATTTTTCTTAAAGATAATAATTTATTTTAATTATCAAAATATTAGGAATATATTAAAGATTACTTATTAATTTTATAATTTTTATAAAAGTTAGATCTAATTAATTTTTCCGTATCAAATATTTTACACTCAAATGAAACTACATATATTAAAACTGAAAGAAAAATTAATGTATTTTCGTACTCTCTAATTTTATAACCTTTATGAGTATATCATTACTTTTAGAAACCTTGCTTTCAAACTGGGAAATAATAATATTATTTTTTTTAGTTGCTATTCTTTATTCATCTGTTGGTTTTGGAGGCGGATCTAGTTATTTGGCGGTACTTGCATTAACTTCATTAGCTTTTATTCATTTTAGAGCAATTGCCTTATTATGCAATATTGTTGTAGTTTCAGGAGGTACACTCATTTATATTAAAAATAAATTATTCAATTGGAAAAAAATATTTCCGCTAGTATTAATGAGTGTCCCTATGGCTTTTATTGGTGGTTATTTAAAAATTAGCCAAACATTTTTCTTTATTTTATTAGGTATTACACTTTTGGTTGCTGCAATTTTTATGTGGTCTTCAAAGTTTATCAATAAAAAAGGGGAAGATCTAAACTTTAAAAATTCTACAACTAAAGATGTTTCTTATGGAGGTTTTATAGGCTTTATCTCAGGAATGGTAGGTATTGGTGGCGGTATTTTTTTAGCACCTCTATTACATTTAACAAAATGGGACACACCTAAAAAAATTGCTGCAACATCAAGTTTTTTTATTTTGGTAAATTCTATTGCCGGTTTAGGTGGTCAATTTTTAAATCCTGAATTTTCTATTGAACCAACTATTACTCTTATATTAATGTTCACAGTTTTAATTGGTGGTCAAATAGGATCTAGATTGAGTGTTCAATTTATCTCTCCAATAAACATTAAAAAAGGTACCGCTTTATTAATTGCATTTATAGGAATAAAAATTTTATGGAAATATATAATGTAGGTAACCATATATTTATTATTTTTTAATTAAATTATATTTAATAGTTATTATTATTTTTTAATATTGCTACAACGTATTCGTAATTTTTAAAAATATACATCAATAAATTGTCTATTTTTGTAATAATACTACAAATAGATTTTATGATAGAAAAACAAGGACTTTACATACCAGAATTTGAACATGAAAACTGTGGTGCTGGTTTTATTTGCAACTTAAAAGGGGAAAAAACAAACCAAATAATACACGACGCACTTGAAATTTTAGTTAAACTAGAACATCGTGGTGGAGTTAGCTCTGATGGAAAAACAGGTGATGGTGCTGGCCTTTTAATTGATATTCCTCATGAATATTTTAATAGGGTTTGTGATTTTAAATTACCTGCAAGAAGAGAATATGCTGTTGGTATGATTTTCTTTCCTAAAAATAAAAATCAGTATAATTATTGTAAAGATGTTTTTGAAAAAGAAATAATAAATCAAGGACTTGAGATTTTAGGATGGAGAAATGTTCCTGTAGATTCTTCACAACTTGGCGAAATTGCACTTGCATCAGAACCAACAATTAATCAAATATTTGTTGGTAAAGGTTCCATTAAAGATGAACACGTTTTTAAAGCAAAATTATATGCCGCTCGAAAAATAACAGAACATACTATTGCAGCTTCAAAAATGTCTGAAACTTCGTACTTTTATGTAACTAGTTTTTCGCATACTACCTTAATTTACAAAGGTATTATTATGCCTGAAGACATTGGCCCTTATTTTATTGATTTACAACAACCTGATTTAGTAACTAGGTTGGCATTAGTACATCAACGTTTTTCAACAAACACCATGCCTTCATGGGAATTGGCACAACCTTTTAGATTAATGTGTCAAAATGGAGAAATAAACACTTTGAGAGGTAATGTAGGAAGAATGCGTGTACGTGAAGAAATTATGCAAAGTGAAATATTTGGTGATCAAATTGAAAAATTATTTCCAATTATTTTGCCTGGAAAATCTGATTCAGCATCCATGGATATGGTAGTTGAATTACTTGCATTATCGGGTAGATCTTTGCCTGAAGTAATGATGATGATGGTTCCTGAAGCTTGGGAAAAACATGCAACCATGTCTGAAGAACGTAAAGCTTTTTATGAATACAATGCTTGTATTATGGAACCTTGGGATGGGCCAGCCTCTATTCCATTCACCGATGGAGATTATATTGGGGCATTATTAGATAGAAATGGATTAAGGCCTTCAAGATATACGGTTACAAAAAGTGGAAAATTAATTATGTCTTCTGAAATTGGGGTAGTTGATATAGCTCCTGAAGATATTGAAAGACATGGTAGATTAGAGCCTGGCAAGATGTTTCTTGTTGATATGAATGAAGGAAGAATTATTAATGATGAAGAAATTAAAGCTAAAATTGTTTTAGAAAGACCCTATAAAAAATGGTTGGATGCTACTCGAAAAAATTTAATAGATATCCCAAACAGCAATGAAGTTTGCCCAATAGAAACTACCAATTTAAAAACACGTTCTCGTTTGTTTAATTATACTACTGAAGATATTCAAGTTGTTGTTACACCTATGGCTCAAAATGGCAAAGAAGCTTTAGGGTCTATGGGAATTGATACGCCACTTGCTGTTTTATCTGACAGACCTCAGCTAATTTCTAACTATTTTAAACAACTATTCGCTCAGGTTACCAATCCACCTTTAGATGGAATTAGAGAAGAAATTGTAACAGATATTAGTTTAAATCTAGGAAAAGACAGAAATATATTTAGTATTACAGAACGGCAGTGTAGAAAACTTCGAATTCAAAACCCTGTAATTTCAAATAATGATTTAGAAAAAATAAGATATATATCTCTAAATGATTTTAAATCAATTACCATAGAAATTCTTTATAAAAAAGAAAAAGGTTTAAATGGTTTAGAAGATGCTTTAGAAGCTATTGTAAATCAGGTATCTAAAGCTGTAGATAACAAAGCAAACATTATTATTTTATCGGATAGAGGCGCCAATAAAGAATTTGCACCTATTCCTGCTTTATTGGCTTGTTCATACGTAAATCACTCATTAAACAGATTGAGAAAACGTTCTTATTTTGATATTATTATTGAATCTGCTGAGCCACGAGAACCGCATCAATTTGCTACTTTATTTGGGTATGGCGCCAGTGCTATTAACCCATATATGGTAAATGAACTTATTCGAGTTCAAGTTAAAAAAGGATTTATTACAGGGATTAATGAACAACAGGCTGTAGACAATTTTAACAAAGCCATTGGACAAGGTATTTTAAAGATTATGAATAAAATTGGAATCTCTACATTACACTCCTACAGAGGTTCTCAAATTTTTGAAATTGTTGGTTTCAATTCTAAATTTGTTGAAAAATACTTTCCTTACACCACTTCAAGAATTGAAGGTATTGGCTTGTATGAAATTGAGAAAGAAATTTCTAAAAGATATGAATATGCATTTCCTAAAACGTTAATTAAAAATAGATTAGGATTAAATATTGGTGGTCATTATAGATGGAGACGTGGTGGTGAGAAACATTTATTTAACCCAACAACAGTTGCCAAATTACAACAAGCTGTACGTTTAAGTGATCAAAAAAGTTATAATGAATACGCAAAAGCAGTAAATGACCAAGCTGAAAATTTAATGACAATTAGAGGTTTGTTTGAATTTAACAACCTCGACCCAATTCCTATTGATGAAGTTGAACCTTGGACAGCTATTGTAAAACGCTTCAAAACTGGCGCTATGTCTTACGGTTCTATATCAAGAGAAGCTCATGAAAATTTAGCTATTGCAATGAATCGTATTGGAGCTAAAAGTAATTCAGGTGAAGGTGGTGAAGACAGAAGACGTTTTCAAAAAGATATCAATGGTGACAGCCGTAATTCTTCTATTAAACAAGTGGCTTCAGGTCGTTTTGGTGTAACCTCTCATTATTTAACAAATGCTGAAGAAATTCAAATTAAAATGGCTCAGGGAGCAAAACCTGGCGAAGGAGGTCAATTGCCTGGTGAAAAAGTATTACCGTGGATTGCAGCAACCCGAAATTCAACCCCTTATGTAGGTTTAATATCTCCTCCTCCACATCACGATATTTATTCTATTGAAGATTTAGCACAATTAATTTTCGATTTAAAAAATGCCAATAGAGAAGCGCGTATCAATGTAAAATTGGTTTCTGAAGTCGGTGTTGGTACTATTGCAGCCGGTGTCGCCAAAGCAAAAGCCGATGTTGTTTTAATTGCGGGCTATGATGGTGGTACAGGAGCATCTCCTTTAACTTCATTAAAACACGCAGGTTTACCTTGGGAACTTGGCTTAGCTGAAGCACAACAAACATTGGTATTAAATAATTTAAGAAGTAGAATTGTAGTTGAATGTGATGGTCAATTAAAAACGGGTCGGGATGTTGCAATTGCAGCACTTTTAGGAGCAGAAGAATTTGGTTTTGCTACAGCACCATTAGTAGCTTCTGGATGCATTATGATGCGAAAATGTCATTTAAATACGTGTCCGGTTGGTATTGCAACTCAAGATAAAGAGTTGCGTAAAAACTTTAAAGGAACACCAGAACATGTGATAAATTTCTTCTTTTATATTGCTGAAGAATTAAGAGGTATCATGGCTCAACTAGGTTTTCGAACTATGGACGAAATGATTGGGCAAACTTCAAAAATAAATTCAAATAAAGCTATTACACATTACAAAGCTAAAGGTTTAGATTTATCTTCCATTTTACATGTACCTGAAGGTTATAGTAAAATGCCTTTAAAAAATACTGAAAAACAAGATCACGCTTTAGAAGATGTACTTGATTTTGAAATTCTAAAAGATTCACACAGAGCATTATTTAGAAAAGAAAAAATGATTTTAAATTATCCTATTTGCAATATGGATCGTTCTGTAGGTGCAATAGTAAGTAATGAAATTTCAAAAGTTTATGGACATTTAGGATTACCAGAAGATACTTTAAGTCTTAATTTTACGGGTTCAGCTGGTCAAAGTTTTGGAGTATTTGGTGCACACGGATTAACTTTTACAATTGAAGGAAACAGCAACGATTATTTAGGAAAAGGATTATCAGGAGCAAAAATCATAGTAAAAAAACCAGCCAAAGCTGATTTTATTGCTGAAGATAATGTTATTGTTGGTAATGTTTGTCTGTTTGGTGCCATTGAAGGTGAAGCCTATATTAATGGTATTGCAGGTGAACGTTTCGCGGTTCGAAACTCAGGTGCAACTGCTGTTGTAGAAGGCGTTGGAGATCACGGATGTGAATATATGACTGGAGGTAAAATAGTTGTACTTGGTAAAACAGGTCGAAATTTTGCTGCAGGAATGAGTGGTGGTATTGCTTATATCTACGATCCTAAAAATAAATTTACCAACGGATTATGTAACACTGAAACAATAGAATTTGAAACTATTGAAACTGAAGATGCAAAAGAATTAAAAGCATTAATAACAAAACATGTTCTTTACACAAATAGTAACAGAGGTAAAGAATTATTAGAAAATTGGGATACTAGCTTAAATAGCTTTGTGAAAGTGATGCCAATTGAGTATAAACGTGCTTTAAAACGTTTAGAAACTGAAGAACCAATGGTAGAAGAATTAACAGCATAACAGTATGGGAAAAATAACAGGTTTTAAAGAATTCGAAAGAAAAGACGAAACGTATAAAGAGGCTAAAGAACGTGTAGGTAATTACAATGAATTTACCATACCATTAAGCAAAGATGAAATCACAAAACAAGGCTCTCGTTGTATGGATTGCGGAATTCCATTTTGTCACAGTGCATGTCCACTTGGTAATTTAATTCCAGACTTCAATGAAATGGTTCATAAAGGAGAATGGAAAAAGGCAGCCTACATTTTACATACAACAAATAATTTTCCAGAATTTACAGGCCGTTTATGCCCAGCTCCTTGTGAGCAAGCTTGTGTATTAGGAATTATTGATAACCCAATTTCTATTGAAAATATTGAAAAAAATATTGTAGAAAGAGCTTTTGCTGAAGGTTGGATTGTTGCTCAGCAACCTTCAACAAGAACAGGAAAAAAAATAGCTGTTATTGGATCAGGACCAGCAGGATTAGCAGCTGCACAACAACTAAATAGAGCTGGGCATTTAGTTTCAGTTTTCGAACGAGACGATGCTATTGGAGGATTATTACGCTATGGTATTCCAAATTTTAAATTAGAAAAAGAAATTATTGATAGGAGAATTGCAATTTTAAAAGAAGAAGGTATTGAATTTTACACCAACGTGAACGTTGGTGTAAATTATTCAATAGAAAAGTTGAATGAATTTGATGCTGTTATGCTGTGTGGTGGTGCTACCCAACGCAGAGTTTTACCAATTGAAGGTATTAGTAGCAAAGGAGTTGTACAAGCAATGACATTTTTGAAACAACAAAATAAAAGAGATTCAGATACTAAATTTTATGAAGAAGATATTTTAGCAACCAAAAAAAATGTTATTGTTATTGGTGGTGGAGACACAGGCTCAGATTGTGTGGGAACCTCAAATCGTCAAGGAGCTACATCTGTTACTAACTTTGAAATAATGCCCAAACCACCTATTGGCAGAAGTGAAAATACACCTTGGCCATTTTGGCCATTAAAACTAAAAACAACTACTTCACATGATGAAGGCTGTGATAGAAATTGGTTAATAAACACCAAAGAATTTATTACAGATAAAAATGGAAATTTAATAGCGTTAAAAACAATACAAGTAGAGTGGGTTTATGAAAATGGACAACGGCCAATTTTAAAAGAAATTTCCGGAACTGAAAAAATTTGGCCATGTGATTTAGTATTATTGGCACTTGGTTTTACAGGGCCTGAAGCTACTTTAAGTACTCAACTTGGAATTGAAATTGACGAAAGAAGTAATTATAAATCAACTAATTACCAAACTAACATACCAAATATTTTCACTGCTGGGGATATGAGAAGAGGGCAATCACTAATTGTTTGGGCAATTTCAGAAGGAAGAGAAGCCGCAAAAAAAGTAGATGAATATTTAATGGGTTATAGTAATTTACCAACAAAAGGAGAAGGAGATTTACCACCTCTTTAAGTATTAGAAACATTCAATAATTAGCTCAATTTTAAAGAAAATTTTAAACCATTTTTAGTTAACTAAAAATGGTTTTTACATTTAAATAGCATTTTTAACGAAATTTAAAATTTTAATATATTGACAAATAGTGCTTTAATACAACTTTAGCCTCATTAAAATCTTAAATAACTGATATTAATCATCATTTTTAATTAAAAACACTTCTAACTTAGTCGTTATATTTTTTATTTTAAAATTTATTAGCATTTAAAACAAAACAAAAAATGAAAAAAAATGTATTCCTTTTAATATTAATTATTTCAATGGTTTCTTGTAAAACTGAAAACAAAAAAGTTGAAATAATTAAAAATCCAATAACTATTGAAACTCCAATCTTAGCAATTGGTGATTTTGAAACAAAAGCAGGAGAATTTCTAAATAAAGAAGTAACCGTCCAAGGAATTGTAGATCACGTATGTAAACATGGTGGTAAAAAAATTTTGTTAGTGACAGACAATGGAAGTGTTCATATTACTTCAGAAGAACGATTCGATGAGTCATTAAAGGGAAATGAAATTACTTTAACTGGAGTTGTTGTTGAAGAAAGAATTGATGAATCAACTTGTTTAAAAATGGAAGAAGACAATATTAAAAGCCATTCCGAAGGAACATCTAATAAAGAACAATTTGAATCTAAAACAGCTTACATTCAACAATATAGAGACCAAATGAAAGCCAAAAATGTTGATCATATATCTAATTATTCTTTAAAATATGTTTCACATAAAGATATTGTTATAGAATAATGTTGTTTATGAAACAGTTGAGAAAATGGAGTAGAATACTTCATAGAGATATTGGTTTCTTTTTTATTGGAACCACATTAATTTATGCTATTTCAGGTATAGCCTTAAACCACATGGCTGATTGGAATCCTAATTATAAAGTTGAAATAAATCATTTTACAACTTCCATAAACTTAGAGAAAACAACTTCTCTAAAAAATAATATTTTAAATCTTTTAGATAAAGTAAATTCAAGAGAAAACTATAAAAGTCATTATTATTCTGATGAGAATATGCTTAAAATATTTTTAAAAGGAGGTTCTTCAATTTATGTTAATATTAAAAGTGGAAAGGGAATGGCTGAATACTTAAAACGACGTGCTGTTTTTTATGAATCTAATTATTTACACTACAATCCAAATAGGTTTTGGACTTGGTTTTCTGACATTTATGCTCTTGCACTTATTTTATTTGTAGTAACTTCTTTTTTCATAACAAAAGGGAAGCATGGTATTTTAGGAAAAGGTGGAATTTATACTTTACTTGGGATTATTATTCCAATTATATTTTTGATATACTATATGTAACTATAAAAGAAAAAAATTGTTAAAAATTAATTCAATGTTATAGCATCAAGAACAAGTTTGAACTGTTCATTAGTTTTATTGCCAATTAAAAATCCAATTTCTTCAAGTTTATTTGAAGAAAAATTAGGAATGTCCAGTTCTCTGCCTCTAAAGGTTGGCTGCAATTCTGAAAGTAAAATTTCAATTGTTTGCCATTCTCCAGTTGTTTTCAATATTTTTTTATAAGATTCTTGATTGTATTTATTAGATTTTACTCTCAACTGATATTCTTTTCCATCGCCCTTTAATCTTATACTAACTTTTTTGAAGTCTTCAATATTTTTTTCATCAAATCGATAGCGTAAAAATGAAAATCCACCATTATTTTCTATTGAAACAGTTCCTTCAAAAACACCATTTCCCTCGTCATCTAGATAAAAATCACTTGCTGAACGACCTCCCATCACCACATCATTTACCAACTTCCAGTTAGAAATAACACTTGTTTTATTAAAATTAAAAATGAGCATACTCTTACATATTATTATTGACATTATTATAATTTTTTAAAACATTGAATTTTACTTTAACGAACCAAACAACTCAACTAATTTTTGAGTTCTATGGTTAAATATCTCTGTTAACTTAGGTTTTACCAGTATTGGGTGTACCATTCTTCCTATAAAACCAAATGGAACTTTATAATCTATTATATCTTCCATTTCAACTCCTCCTTCAATAGGCTTTATAAAATGTTTGTGATGCCATAAAGCATAAGGACCAAATCGTTGTTCATCCACAAAATATTTTTTATCAACCACTTGAGTTATTTCTGTAACCCAATTTGTTTTTATACCAAATACTGGCGTAACTATATATTGAATAATTTGCCCAGCAAACATTGGCTTATCATCACCAGAAATAATATCAAAACTCATATAATTAGGAGTAATGATTTTTAAATTTTTTGGATTGGATAAAAAATCCCAAGCCTGATCAACTGAAATAGGTAATTTTTGTTTTGAAGATAAACGATAAACAATTCCTTTTGAAGAAAATTTCATGTGTCTATATTATTTTTTTAACGGTCACATGCTGTTCGCAATCAGTCATTTTTTTAGCTGATAAACTTTTTAGCATGCTCGTTTCATAACCTTAATTAAAAAAAAGAATACGCATTTAAGCTAGTTGCAATGAGTAACCAAACAAAATAAGGTGCAATTAGCAAGGATTTTAATCCCATTTCAGTAACAAAATTGAACAAATAATATCCAATAAGTACTGTGAGCAACATAATAACAATCAAGCCAAAACCAATGGCGTGCTGATTAAAAAACACAAAATTCCACGATACATTTAAAATAAATTGAATGATAAAGAGTAACCAAAACATATTGCTAACTTTTATATTTACCAAATATGATAAATAGGTTGAAAAACAGATCATTATAGTGGTCCAAGCAACACCAAAAACCCATCCTGGAGGTGTCCAAGGAGCCTTATTTAATGTTAAATACCAATCTGAATTTGGTTCATTATTCATCAGCCAACTACCAATACCAAGGGCTGAAAAATTTAAGAGTAAAAAAAACACTTGCCACATCATTTGTTTCATTAAAGTTGTTTTGTAATTTTACTACTCATAGGATTTGTAATTGAGTAGTAATAATCTATAAAATTACCATTTTCATCTATTAAGTATTTTTGAAAATTCCATTTTACAGAACTACTTTTTACTCCGTTTAATTCTTTTTGTGTTAGCCATTTATATAAAGGATGTTGTTTATCTCCTTTCACATCCACCTTTTCAGTCATTAAAAATGTAACACCATAATTAACCTTACAAAAGGTTTGAATTTGCATGGCATTTCCTGGTTCTTGACCACCGAACTGATTGCAAGGAACACCTATTACAACCAATTTATCTTTGTATGTTTCGTGCAATTTTTGCAAATCGGCATATTGTTTTGTAAATCCACATTCTGAAGCTGTGTTAATTATTAAAATTTTCTTTCCTTTAAATTTAGCTAAATCTATTTTTTCACCTGATAAACTTTTTATAGAAATATCGTAAATTGAGGCTTTAGGTTTCATAAATATTGAATTATTTGTTGTTAATACTATTGAAAAAAACAAGCTTATAATAGCCGTTATTATTACCATTGATTTCATATGTTGTATATTTATTAAATTTACATTTGCTAATATTAATGAGTATTTTTTGTGTAGTTAAACGTAACAGGACTGAGCTTTTAAAAAATGTTAAGCGAACATTTTAGTGAGACAACCAATTGGTGCAATGCCAGTATTTCGAGAACCTTTTTTAACAAAAAAAAACTTATCTCGATACAATTTTCTATTGAAAATAATCCGAATTGACGAAAGATTATCGTCAAAAATTAATTGCTCAAATCAGTTTTTTTATACTGTCACTTTAAAATTTAAACGTTTCTCAATTTTTTTCTTTATAACTGTTAAGCGTTTCATCAAATCCATTAAATCTGGGTTTTTTGTCTTTTTATATATTTCATTAATTCCTAAAATTAATGATTTCACTTCTTTTGAAGCTATAATACGTTCGTTGGTAGTTTTTAATGAAATTTTACGTTGCTCAAATTCAATTCCTTTTTCAACTAAATCCATCTTCTTATTGTTTTATATAGTTTTGTAATCTTGTTATCTTCTAGCTATAACTATTTTACGACTCATTTTGTTTAATCTAATTATTGTAAATATAAACAATATTTATGCTAAATATTAAAACAACCTATCTATATTATTTATCATAAAATCAATTTTAATTATATAATATGTGAATATCAAATATTATATTGTTTATTGTTATATTGTTATTTAGATATAGCTAAACAACTATTGTATAAAGCTATTTTTACAGTATTTAAATACCGTTCTCTCGCAAATTTATGTTCCATAATTTCGGGAGTTTCCTTATAATTGGGATTCCACTTTTTAATATATTTAAAATCTGGATCAAACTTTTGTTGTTGAGTAAATGGATTAAAAACTCTAAAATAAGGAGCCGAATCACAACCAGTACTAGCAACCCATTGCCAATTTCCATTATTAGATGACAATTCATAGTCTAATAATTTTTCAGCAAAATAAGCTTCTCCCCATCGCCAATCTATCAATAAATGCTTAATTAAAAAACTTGCAACAATCATTCTAACTCTGTTGTGCATATAACCAGTTTCATTTAATTGTCGCATTCCCGCATCAACAATTGGATATCCGGTTTTACCTTCACACCATAATTGAAATTCAGCTTCATTGTTTCTCCATTGAATAAAATTGTATTTCAATTTAAAATTTTCATTTATAACTTTTGGAAAATGATAGAGAGTTTGCATAAAAAACTCGCGCCAAATTAACTCGCTTGTAAATGTAGCATCAACTTTCATTGTAAAATCAACTAATTTTCTAACACTTATTAACCCAAAACGCAAGTGAACTGATAGATTTGATGTTTCTACAGAAGGAACATCTCTAGTTTTTGCATAATTAGAAATACACGAATCATTTATTGGCTTAACTTTCATTGAAGATTTCACAAAACCAATATCAGCCAAGTTTGGAAATATAAAAGCAGCTTTTAAAAAATTCTCTTTTAATGTTTCTGAAGGAAATTTTTGAATGTTAACATTATGGTATTTCTGTAACCATTTATTTTTATATGGAGTAAAAACTGTATAAGGCAAACCATCATTTTTTACAATTTCAGCTTCTTCAAAAATTACCTGATCTTTAAATGATTTAAACGCTACACCTTTTTCTAAAAAAAGAGATTTCAATTTCCCCTCTCTTTTAATAGTGTAAGGCTCATAATCTTTATTTATATAAACTTCCTTTATCGTATAATTTTTCAGTAACTTTTTCCAAACTTCAAAAAAATTTCCTTTTTCAATTTTTATAGTGCTACCTATTTTTAGCAATTCAATATTTATAGTATTTAAAGTTTCATAAATAAAAGAAACTCTAGCATCATTTTTTGGTAGCTCGTTTAGGATTCCTTCATCAAAAATAAAAATTGGCAACACTTTGTAACCAGATTGTAAAGCATGATACAATCCGCAATTATCATGCAATCTCAAATCTCTTCTAAACCAAAAAATGGCAATTTTATTTTTATTCATAAAGTTCAATTAATTGAATACTTTCTTAAATTTTTCAATTAAAATTAAATTAGCAAAAAGCATACTAAACGCATAAAAAGCATCCTCAACAGGTACTGTTCCAATTCTAAAACCTAAATTTTCAGCATTGTTATACCAAACGACTTCCTGGTGAATAAAACTACCTGTTAAAATTCCATTTACAATAAAAAATGGAATTAATATCACCAAAAAAGTAAGATAGAATTTTTGTAAGATCGTATTTTTAGCAAAAAAAGAATAGGCTAATAAACCCACAAAAACAAGCAGATTTATAAAAGTATACCACTTATCAAAATTTAAAACCAGCAGCACTACTGAAAGAATTAATAGACTTACTGTAATAGAATTGGTAAGGTTTTTTGATAACTGCAATGAAGGAAAAAAATAACCTACTGTATAATGTGTAAAAATACTTGCATAAGGAATACAGATAAAAAATAATATTTCTTCTAACGGAAGCCCAAAAATGGTAAAATTAACGTGATACGCAGGATTAAAACCCCAAACACCAATTTTTGTAAAAATAACATCCCAAACTAAAAAAAAGAATGCAACAATGAAAATGGATAAAAAAATCGATTTCCACCATTTAATGAAACGCATTTTTTTTTCAAAACTATACGCAAATGGAACTATAAATGACGCAATATTTAAAATCAAATAAAGACTCATTAAACGTTGAAATATTTAAAAGGAACAAACAACATTCCAAAACATTCTCCTTCTTCTTTCTCTAAATGTTTATGATGAACCATATGTGATTTTCGCAATCCTACTAAATATTTGTTATTGGTTTTATTAAACCATTTAAACCGCTTATGAATTAATACATCGTGCACTAAAAAATACGCAAGTCCGTAAAAAAATATTCCTAATCCAATAAAAAACAGAAAATTTAATCCATCTTGAAATCCGAAATAGAACAATAAAATACTTGGTATGGCAAATACCACAAAAAAAACATCGTTTCTTTCAAACCAATTTTGATATTTTGGCTGATGATGATCTTCATGAAAATACCACATTAAACCGTGCATTACATATTTATGCGTAAGCCAAGTTACGCCTTCCATAAGTAAAAATGTAACAATTGTAATAACTATAAACATTAGCGTATTTTATTTAATTTTAGGTTAATTTGTTTAGATTTTTCACTACTTAAATTATTAACTAGCAACATATTATTTAGTATTCTAATTTTAAAATCACTTTTTAAATTACTTAATTCTATACCATTAATAATTAGTAAATAATCATCTTCAATATTTTTGTGATATCCTAAAAATTTAGGCATTTCACTTTGAAGTAAAAACCTTAAATATCTAATTTCAACATTGCTTTTGTTGCTATTTATTAAACTACCTAACTGTTTTTTTCCTTTTTTAAAATAGTTGTATTTAGTTAAAGGGAATTTTACAAGTTTAGATTTCATAAAAAACATAACCGCTGTATAACTTTTTGCTTCTACCGTTTCGTTTTCCTCTAAAAGTTCTATAAAGTAGTTTGCCTGTTCTATAGAAGTAATTTTAGGGAATGTATTTCGCACCTCCTCAACTTCAGAAATTGAATTACCAATAGCAATAAATAGTAAAAGAACAACTAATTTCATTTAATAAATCTACAATAAATTTAGTTTATACACCACAAATGATTTTGCTAGCAAACTGATTTTAATCGGATTTGAAACTCTTATTCTTGTGTTCATAATTTTTTCTGAAGGTGTTCTTTTTAACTTTTTTAGCAATCTTCTATAATAAATATAAGCTGTATAAACTCCGAATTTTGCTTCAAGAGGCAACATTTTTATTCCTTTAAATGCTTCATGAAAATCTTCTTCAATTTCATCAATAATTTTATTTTTTGCTGAAATATCCAATTTTTTCAAATCTATTTCTGGAAAATAAGAACGATTTAACACTTCGTAATCATCTTTTAAATCTCTTAAAAAGTTTACTTTTTGAAAAGCAGAACCTAAACGCATCGCATAACTTTTTAAATGCTCATATCTTTCTACATCTCCATTAACAAAAACCTTCAAACACATTAAACCTACAACATCAGCCGAACCATAAATATAATTTTCATATTCAGCTTTTGTTTCATAGTCGTTTTTATTTAAATCAAGTTTCATACTTGTTAAAAAAGCCTGAATTAAATTGTCTGTAATTTTGTGTTTTTTAACTGTAAGCTGAAAACTATTTAAAATAGGATTTAAACTTATATTAGCTGCGCAAGCTTTGTAATAGTCTTGTTCAAACTTATTCAATAATTTTTCTTTTTCATAACCGTGAAAAGAATCTACAATTTCATCGGCCAACCTTACAAAAGCATAAATACTATAAATATCTTCTCTAATTTTAGGAGCCAGCATTTTTACTGCTAATGAAAATGAAGTACTATATTTTTTTGTAACCAATTTACTACAGGCAAATCCGGCTTGATCAAATAGTTGTTTCATAATTTTTTTTGATTGATTTATTTTTAGTAGTAGAATTTTTCAGCACCGTTTGTGAAACAATTTTTCCTGAAATAATTGATGGTGGAACTCCAGGTCCTGGAACGGTTAACTGCCCTGTGAAAAACAGGTTTTTTACTTTATCACTTTTTATTTTTGGACGTAAAAAAGCCGTTTGTGTTAATGTGTTTGCCAATCCGTATGCGTTTCCTTTGTATGAATTATAATCTGCAATAAAATCGTTTACACAATAAGATTCCTTTAAGAGAATTGAATCACTAACTTTTTGATTTGTTAATTTTTCTAATCGTTCAATAATTTTGACAAAATAACGCTCTCTAATTTCTGGAGTATCTTCAATTCCTGGAGCAATTGGAATTAAAAAAGTAGCAGCTTCTTTTCCAATAGGGGCAAAACTAGTATCGGTTATACTTGGGAAACTTGCGTAAAAAAGCGGCTCCTTTGGCCATTTAGGCGTATCGTATATATCTACTGCATGTACATCAAAATCTGTATCGAAAAACAATGTATGATGTGAAATATTTTTTAATTTTTTATTGAAGCCAACATAGAAAAGCAATGAAGATGGGGCAAAAGTTTTGGTTGACCAATAGTTTTCAGAATACTTTCTGAATTTTTTATCTAATAAGGTTTCAGAATGATGATAATCTGCACCACTAATTACAAGATCAGCCGCTAAAAATTCATCATTAACTTTAACTCCTGTTGCTTTTCCATCTTTAACAACAATTTTTTTAACATTTTGATTGGTTTTTATAGTAACACCTAATTCAGTTGCTAATGAAACAAAACCTTTAACAACTTCAAACATTCCACCCTTTGGATGCCAAGTTCCTAAACCAAAATCGGCATAATTCATAAAACTGTAAAAACTTGGAGTATTGGAAGGTTTTGCACCTAAAAACAACACAGGAAATTCTAAAATTTGAATCAGCTTTTTACTTTTAATATTAGCTCTAACTTCAGTACTGATACTTTTAAAAAACTGATTAACATTTTTAATGGTATCAAAAGTGATTAGTTCTGTTATAGAATTTCCTGGCTTGTATACCATATTGTTCACTGCAATTTCATAATTGAATTTTGCAGCTTTTAAAAATTTCTTTAAATAAACCGAGCTTCCTTTTTCTTCTTTTTCAAAAACTGCATAAATTTCTTCTAACCTATCAGAAATAGTTATAGAATTTAACACATCAAAATACACCTGATATGCGGGTGCTAATTTTTCTAAATCGTAGAAATCGCTTGGTTTTTTATTAAAGTCTGCAAAGAATTTTTCAAAAACATCTGGCATCCAATACCAAGTTGGACCAATATCAAATTTAAAACCGTCTTTTTGAAGTACACGCGCTCTTCCGCCTACACTATGGTTTTTTTCAAGAATTGTAACATCATAACCTCCTTTTGCCAAATAGCAAGAAGCTGATAATGATGAGAATCCTGCGCCTATTATAATTATTTTTTTATTCATTTTGTTTAACAAATATACTAATATATTAAACAAAACAAAATTATTTAAAAAAATTATAGCATATTTAACAACTCTAAGAGAGAATTAAACACTTTCATTTGAGAGAGATTAACTAATCTTTTATCTAATAAAGCCGTTTTAGTACCTAAAACCCATAAAATATCTTTCCTATTTTTTAAGACTTTGGAATTAACTTCTTCCAAATAATTTTCAATAGATTCTTTTGAAGGCTCTACAGTTAAATAAGTAACAAAACAAATATTATCATACACTTTTTGAAGATGATTTAAATTTTCAACAGGCACACTTTGTCCTAAATAAATAGAATTATGACCGTGAAATAACAACTCAAAGTGTAAGTATAACAACCCAAGTTCATGTATCTCATTTAAAGGTAAGTACAGTACAAACTTTTGTGCTTCATTTTTAGATTGTGATACCTGAAGTTTTTCAATATTGATATGAATTTTTTGCTTTATTAAATTGGTTATAAAATGTTCATGAGCTGGTGTTATTGTGTTTATCTGCCATAAAACACCAATTTCACTTAAAAATGGCATAAATATTTTAGTGAAGATAGTTCTAAAATTAAATTGCTGTATTAAACTATTATAGGTTTTATTGAATAAACTTTCATCAAAATTTAACATAGCCAATTTCAAAGAATTTGCTGCCTGATTTTCAAAACCATCTTTAAAAATTAATTCTTTAACCTGTTGCTCTAGTCCTTTTTCAGACAAGGCCGCAATTTTAGATATTTTTAGGCCGTTATTATTTAATAAAGAGATATTCAATATTTTTTGTAAACTTATAATATCATAATATCTTATGTTGGAATCTGTTCTTTTTGGTTCAAATAAATTGTACCTTTTTTCCCAAATACGAATAGTATGCGCTTTAATTCCTGAAAAATTTTCAAGATCTTTAATGGTGAATTCTGTTTTAATATTGTTCAATATTTTATTTTTTTGATTAAACAAATATAAAACTTTATTTTATTTAAGCAAAAAGTGCTTCAAAATTGAAGCACTTATAAATATATTTGTTTGAAAAGTAGTTATTAAAACTAACTTTTAGCATTCAGCAACATAAAATCAGCTAAAACCATTGCTGCTAAAGCTTCAACAATTGGCACTGCTCTAGGAACTACACAAGGATCGTGACGACCTTTTCCGTGCATTTCAACAATATTGCCATCTTTATCAATAGTTTGTTGAGCTTGCATAATAGTAGCTACAGGTTTAAAAGCAACTCTAAAATAAATATCCATTCCATTACTTATTCCACCTTGAATTCCACCAGAAAGATTTGTTTTGGTACTTCCATCAGCATTAAAAATATCATTATGTTCACTACCTTTCATTCTAGCACCACAAAATCCGCTTCCATATTCAAAACCTTTCACAGCATTAATAGTTAACATTGCTTTCCCTAATTGTGCATGTAATTTATCAAAAATAGGCTCGCCTAAACCAACAGGCACATTTTGAATAACGCAGGTTACGGTACCTCCAATAGTATCTCCTTGTTTTTTAATTTCTTCAATACGTGCTATCATTTTTTCAGAAGAAGTTTCATCAGGGCAACGTACTATATTACTTTCAATTTTATTAAAATCTACATCTTGATATGGTTTTTCCATAAAAACAGCACCTACTGAAGAAGTAAAGGCATTAATTTTAATAGAAGGAATTACTTGTTTTGCAACTGCCCCACCTACAACCCAATTGGCTGTTTCACGTGCAGAAGTTCTTCCACCTCCTCTATAATCTCTATTACCATATTTTTTATCATACGTATAATCTGCGTGAGAAGGACGGTATGAATCTTTTATATGTGAATAATCATTAGAACGTTGATGCACATTTTCTATAATAAATCCAATGGAAGCACCTGTTGTTTTTCCCTCAAAAATTCCAGATAAAAACCTTACTTCATCAGGTTCTTTACGCTGTGTTACAATTTTAGATTGACCAGGTTTTCTTCTATTTAATTCATTTTGAATCGCATTTAAATCAAGCGCTACTCCTGCTGGACAACCATCAATTACCCCTCCAATTGCTTCGCCATGAGATTCTCCAAAAGTTGTTAGTGTGTATATTTTTCCGAATGAATTAGCCATATAAATTATTTAGGATACAAATGTAAAAAAAGAATTTTATAGAATGTTTATATATTTGTTGAAATAAATTTAAAAAAACCAGAGTTTTATTGCCATTATAATAACCATAACAATTAAAAATTTACGTACCAAACCATCACCCTTATTTACTGACCATCTGCTCGCAAACCAACCTCCAACTGAATTTCCAACTGCCAATGTTAAACCCATTTTCCAATTAATTTTATCATAATATGCAAATATTGCTACGGAAGCAATTACATATATTAATACTACCGTTACTTTAACTGCATTACTTTTTACTAATGATAAATTATTTACTGAAGATAATATTAATAATATAATAAACCCAACTCCAGCCTGAATGAACCCACCATAAATACCAACAAAAAAGAAAAGAAATATACTAAACCATAAATATTTTCCAGATGTTCTTTCAACAGCATTTAAAAGTGTTGTCTTAGGTTTAAAAACCATATAAAACACAATTAAAACCATTATTATTGCAAGAATTTTATTAAAAGTTTCTCCTTTAATATCAATAGCAATTTGAGCTCCAATTAATGAACCAATTAAAGCTGAAATCCCTATATAAATACTAAATGGGAATGTAATTACCCCTTTACTTTTAAAACCCGCAGTTGTAAAAATATTTTGAAATAGTATAGCAATCCTATTGGTACCATTAGCAATGTTTGGTGGTAAACCTAAAAAAATAAGAATTGGCAACGTTAATAAAGACCCTCCTCCTGCTAAGGTATTTATTATTCCAGCTATAAAACCTATTATAATTAATTCTGAAATTTCGACTATTGAATCCATCTAATAAATTGAAAATCAAATGTACTTTAAAATATATTAAAATTATTATTAAAAAAAAGGTAAAAAGTTTGAGCATAACAAAAAAGGTTTTTATATTTGCCCTCGCTAAAGGAGAATTGGCAGAGTGGTCGAATGCGGCAGTCTTGAAAACTGTTGAGGGTCACACCTCCGGGGGTTCGAATCCCTCATTCTCCGCTGAGAGAACATCAAATCTCACTAAAAGCCCATAAACACTATGTTTATGGGCTTTTTAAATTTTCTTAAATATCAAATATTAGCATTAAATCATATATAAAATGTGTCTAGTTCGGTGTCACTTTTAAAAAGTAAAAAGTGACACCGATTAACCTCTAAAACCTTGATTCTATTGATCTTTACAAAATTATTATTAAAATAATTTTTGTATATTTAGAGGGAAATTATTAATTGACACCGATGCAAAATCTATTTTCTCTTCTTTTTTACATTAGACGCAGTAAAGCTGACAAGAACGGATATGCCAATATATATTTAAGAATTACAGTAGATGGTAAGCGTTCAGAATTGAGCATTAGAAGGAAAATACATATAGATAAATGGAGTTCAAGTACAAGTAAGGCAAAAGGTTATAGTCAATTTGCACAAGAATTAAATCATTATATAGATATTATTCAGAATAAGATTTACCAAATACATCGAGTGCTTGTGAATGAAAATAAGACAATAACGGCTACTTTACTAAGAGATATTTATATAGGAAAAGATAAAAATCAGAAAATGCTTCTCAAAATTTTTCAAAACCATAATGAACAGGTTGATAAATTAGTTGGTAAAGATTATGCTCATGGAACAGCCGAACGTTATCGTACTGCAAAAAAACATATTGAGAATTATATTAATTTAGAATATAAAGCAGATGACATTCCTGTTAAAGATGTAGATCATAAATTTATAAATGGTTTTGAATACTATTTGAAGACTGTTAGAAATTGTGGGCACAATACTGCTATTAAGTATATTACAAACTTCAAAAAAATAATTCGTATAGCGTATGCCAATGATTGGATAAGTAAAAACCCCTTCTTTAATTGGAAAGCTCGTTTGAAAATCGTTGATAGAGAATTTCTAACAGAGGAAGAAATTCAAAAAATGATTGAAAAAGAATTACGTATTCCTCGTTTAGATCAAGTTAAAGATATTTTTATTTTTTGCTGTTATACTGGTTTGGCTTACTCTGATGTTAAGAAGTTATCAAAGAACAACATCGTTATTGGTATCGATGGAGAACGCTGGATAAAAATAAAAAGAACAAAAACGGATACTCGAAGTAATATTCCAATACTTCCTACGGCTGAGTCATTAATTGAAAAATATGATAATCACCCTGATACAGAAAACGGAGATAAACTTCTACCAGTACTCAGTAATCAAAAAATGAATGCCTACTTGAAAGAGATAGCTGATTTATGTGAAATCAATAAAAACTTAACGTTTCATTTAGCACGCCATACTTTTGCAACCACAGTTACACTTACAAATGGTGTGCCTATTGAGTCTGTGAGTAAAATGCTTGGCCATAAATCTTTAAGAACTACACAGCATTATGCCAAAATTTTAGATCGAAAGGTTAGTGATGATATGAAGGTTTTACGAGATAAACTAAACTTCAATTGAAACTCAAATGAAATGATAGTTAATTAATTTTTAGTTCCCAAAATAACCTTCCTACTCCCCTTCAACTCTTGCAATTTAATTTGTAATTTTTCATGACCTCCTAATACAAATTTTGGGAGCACATAGACAAATCGCAGGCGTTGTCCAATTCTAATGAGATTTGGAATTTTGTGTATATAGACTGATTTTTGCTCTAAACTTTGATAAGATGCTTTTCTTTTTTTGTTTCCATTAGTTCTATAAACATTCAAATAATCAATTTCAAAATCAATTTTGGATTTGTTTTCAATTTCAATTATCAAATACACTTCAGAAGCATTGTAAAACATCTTTTGTAAACTTAGCCTTATTCCCTTTTTTTGTTTGGTTGCAATATGCTCCATTTTTGAATTCAATAAATATTCACTAAATTTTTGAAAATTTATGATGCTATTTTCTTGGTCTTCGATTGGTTTTATTATTGGTTTTTGAATAATTTTCTGAGGCTTTTCATTACCAATACTTTCTTTTTCAGAAATGAAATAATTTAATTTTTGAAGCTCTTCTATATATTTTAGAATATAACTATATACCCCACCATCATCTGTAATAATTAATAAATTACTTTCAACTCCAGGCGTTGCTTGTAACAATCCAAAGTACTGTTCCTTTTCACGATTGTAGGTAAAAACAAAATGATCTGCTCCTGTAATTCCCTGACGAATTGGATTTGGAAAAAACAGCGCTACATTCTTTTGTTCATTTGCATAAATAGTATCTAGTGGTTGCTGTCCAGCCATTAATAACGACTGTATTAATAATAGAAATGAAATATATGTTTTCATAGATATTTATTTTAATTAGTTCAATTTTGAGACTTTAAGATTAATTTGTAATTATCAGCTATAGTAACTTTTACATTCTTGTTAGTACGTTGGAATATTTTTTTGATGCCACTTATTTGAGGAACTCCTGAAATATTAATATCATCAACAATATCACCTACCACTTCATTGGTCGCTTCTGCTTGAAAATTGTTTTCAATATAAACCCCTTCACTTCCATCTTGTAGATCATAAGCCTTCAGCTTTACAGGTTTGTTATTGATATTTTCAATTTGTAGTATTACTCGATTGGGTTTAAAACTGACAAAACCATAAACCGCTGTATTCTTAAGAATGATATTGCCACTTATCAACGCATCATTTATTAGGCGCATTTTCAAACGGTAATTTTTCTTTACGGTTTGCGTGCCACTCACTACTACATAAATTTCGGAACCTGTATTTTGAGTGTTTAAACTTTTATTTATTTTCGGAGAGGAAGCAAAAAATAATTGATGCTCCATACCTCGTTGTTTACTTTCAATAGTTTTGTCAGTTTTAAGATTTCCTATTGTGTCTTTTTTAATTGCCTTTTCTGGTAAGTTGATAGTTGGTTTTCTATAACTTCTATCTGAATAATTAATCCGTCCGTGACGGTAAATACTATCTACTATACGCATCTTTTCTTTGCTTAATAAATCAGGATCATAAACACCCGTCGAATCTAATAAGCGCTCATCGTAAATACTTGGTGCATTGGTCTGCCTCACTTCTTTTAAATCATTCAATGCCTCTAATTTTGAATCGTACTGCTTTTGCTCATCTTTTAATGCAGGTATTGGAATTTGATTGTTTTCAATAGTAGGCTGTTTATCTTCTGAAAATTGTATAACAGCATATGAACCTATAAACAGTACAACGCATAAAATGATCGCTGCAAATACTATTTTATTCTTTTCCACTTTCATAGCTTTCTATCTTTTTAAGTTTTTTTTCAAAAAAATTGGTAATTAGTAAACCGTGGGTGTTGTTTGGAAAGTTTCTATCAACGTGAATCAGGTTCCCAGTGGTCGTCAATTCATACGTGTCGATGACCTGCCCTCTATTAATTTCAAAAATGGTCTTGGTTTCAAACCTGTAAGGTGCTGTTTGTATATCAATTTTTGATGTTATTTTTTTTACTTTCTGCATCAAAGAATATTGCAGCAAGCGATTGTAAACACCATCAGCTTTCTTTTGTCCATATAAGTTATCTATGGAGCTATTCCCCAACCATAAGGCTTTCTCCAAATGCTTTTCATAATTACTAGCGTCTATATGATAAAAATAGGTATGAAAGAGCTCTAGATGAGCCAATACTTCGACTTCTAAATTTTCTTGTTGTGAAACTAGTTTTATAGGAATTGCACTTCCATCGGAATTCACTACAAAAGCATTATTTACGGCTTCTTTATGAAGTTTTACAACTGAGATCACTGAAACAATACTTGTTGCTACTGCCCCAATAATTACAGTAAGTACAATGAAACGATTTAGTCTAAGCACATTGTAAATATTTTTATATGGTGTTTTCATAATTATTTTTATTAAATCTGCCTTAGGCAGCAAAGAGTTTAAAGGTAAATGAGGTGGCTTTTCGATAGAGTTTGAATTTCAATAGAACCACAAATCCTATGGATCCCAACTGTAACAATGGTGCAAACACATTGCTTCCCCAATCTGTCCCAAATAAGCTGCCCCAGAAGTTTGTGTTGATCTCCGTATAGAGATGATTCACAAAGACATTCACCAGAAAAAATGCTGGTACTAACATATATACTCCGGCATAGAGTTTAAAAAAATTATAGGCCATTGATCTGAACTTCTCAAACACCGCCAAACTAATAACTAGTGGAAAAAAGGCTTGCATAATTCCTAATAAAAAGAAGCGTTCTGCTAAAAACAGTGGATAGATAAACAAGTCCAAGAGCCACAAAAATAATGCGATGATAAAGGACAATACTTTAAGTCCATATAAGGGTGTTACTAGTGCTTCATACAATAATGCAAAAGCTTTTTTAGCCGCTTCCAATGCGCCCACATCTTGTTCCAAGTCGATATCTTGCATGTGCAATGGAAGGAGCGCTGGAGCTGTATCTCTATATTGGGATTCTATAGCCACTAGTATGCTATCGAATACACTCAATACTTGTGTTGAGAAAATGACCAATATGATCACTGCAAAGTTCTTTGCCAGCTCTGAAGGTGTTAAACCCCACGTATAACCTTCATTATTAGCAACTCCTTCATTGTACTTTTTTAAAATATTTATCAGAAAAAATAAAATGGCCAGTGTTTTCATTCCAGTAATCGTGTACTGAGAAAAATTACTGCTTTTAATAGTGGTAAACACCGCATCTATATATTCTAGGCCTATGCTTAGTATCATTGTATTAATTAATATGTTGTTTCTCTATTGTTAATTTTGTCTTGCATTTCTCTAAAGGCAATAATCTCTCGATATCGCTTAGTCTTAGATTCAATTTCTGCTACCATTTCTTTGGATTGTAATTCCTTTTCTTTTAAAACTTCTGCGCGTTCTGCATCCGTCATTTTAAGGCTACCACTGGATAATATCTGGTCGATATAATCCAAACTTTCCAAGGAGTTTTCTATGATCGCATTAAAAGATTGTGAAACACGATTGACTTCATCCTGTTTGATATAGGGTGAATTCAAAATCTCTCGTAAATCGTGTTGTACTATATCAAACAAGCGTTGGTTATTTTTTGTCATTTCTCGCACAGCTTTTAACTGACGGATCACATTATTGACTTTTTCAATATTCTCTTTTTGCTGTTTTAAAAACTGTACCGTTTTTAATAACTGTGAAGTTTGTTTTGCCGATTCTATCAATGATTTGGCAAAACTGATAAAATTAGTGTTATCATAAACAGGCATCCCCTGGGCCGTAGCACGGCCAGGCAATAATAAAATTAAGATAAGTGCTATGGCTAGTATTTTGATGTTGTTTTTGGTTTTCATATGCTTCGTTTTAAATGATTATTATTTTTATAGCTGCTGTTTCACAAAAATGTTTATAGCTTCTTCCATATTCCCTTTTTTCCTATAAATGGCCATTATGGCCTCGCTTTCTTTTCCGTCTGTGAGGTAAGCTGCATAAACTTCTTTTGGCACTTCCAATCGGAAAATGTTACTTTCTTTACCTATTTTGATAAACATTTCAGTATATTTTCTTGCTCCTGTAAAATTGTTGCGAATGGATTTTAATTGGTTCAAATCATGACTAGAGAGGCTAAGCCTCTTTTGAAGTTCTTCATAGCCCTTTTCATTTTTAAGGCTATAAACTACTTGGGTGTTTTCTAGTATACTTGCCGAAGTGGAATTGTTTGGTAATTGATTAATGGATTGTAGAATAATTCCAATCGCTCCATTTTGTTTTCGAATGGCTTGGTAGTAGAATTCAACACTCTCTAGTACATTGTCAAATTTGAGTTGCTTAGCAAACTCATCAAAAAGGATAATACCCTTTTCAAATTTGTTCCGCCATATAGTGCGTTGAATGGCTGATTTAATTAGCTTCAGCATCACCGACAAGATTTCCTTATTGTCTTTCACTTCATCTAGCTCAAACACAATCAATCGTTTGTCCTCTATCTTATAGGTTTGATCTTCGCTTACATTGAATAAGAAACTGTACAAACCATCATCTACATACTCTGAAAGGATGTGTAAAAAGTTATATACATTAAAATATGATTCTTGAATTTTAAGTTCCTCAATCAACGTGTCTTTTCTAGCATCTACAAACTGATACAAACTTGCCAGGGAATGATTATTCCGTATGAATTTATAATAATAAAGAAGCACTTTTTTGATGGCAACTTCTTCTGCTTTGGTTGCTTTTTTGCCAGATGCTAATAATTCCAGTATAAAAATAGATAGATCTTCTAACCGTTCCGGTGTTAAATCATTTTCTTCAGAAATATAAAAAGGATTAATCCCTAAATTCTTTCCTTGTTCATATCTTAGAATAATATGATCGGCTGGATACAATTTTGCGAATTTTGAATACGAACCTCCTAAATCAATAATTACAAGTCGCACGTTTTGCTCAAAATACTGACGGAGAATATTATTAGCTAAAAAGGATTTCCCTTCGCCTGTTGGGGCGAAAATAGCAAAATTCCGTGCTTTGATACGCTTCTTCCCTTCATCCCAAACATCTTTGAGAACAGGAATGTTATGTTGCCGGTCATTAAAGATGATGCCTGTAGCATCAGACTGATAATTGGTGTTGTTTAGGTATAAACAAAGTGCATGTTTTAAATCCGTGACATATAAATCTTCATTCGAAAAATTGGACGCAAAACAGCAATAAGAATTCAAAAAATAGTTTTTCCGTTCTTCACCCTTCGGATAATATGGAACAATGTCCAATTCCTTAAACTCTGTTTTTATCTTCGATGCAATAGTACTTAGCTGCCCAGCTTCTGGGCTCCAGAAAATGATATTGAAATGGCCTCGAATAATCCGGGACGAATCGTCCTGATTAATCTGAGCAACAATAGCTTCAATCTTCTTTAGAATCACTTTGTTTTGTGTTCCAAAATTGGAACTCTTGTTCAATTCTTCTATTTTCTTCTCCAGTAGCTTTCTCCATTTATGTTTGTCATCCATGTAAATAATTTGATTGACAATATGATTTTCATTCAAATTCAAACCCAATCCATCAATAAAACCCTGATGAAAAACAAAATCATCGGAAGTAAATTTATCATTGGTCTTGCTACTTTGCACCATATCTCCAAAACATAACTCACTATTTACTGCCAATACATCAAAATAGTTTTCTCCGATTTCGATATCATCTTTCTTTAATTGAATGTCCGTATCAAAACCTTTATTAAACCCGTTGAAATAAGCATTAGTTAATCTCAAAATTTCATCTTTACCTATCGGTATCATTGATACCACCCTACTGCTGTTATTGATAAAAGAAACAGCATCAGCTACCGAGGTCATAAATTCTGTAACGCTATAATCCAATTTCTTATGAATACTCTTTTCAATTTTTCTAAATGGATTGGTGAATTTGGAAGCATTTAATGCCTTGTTATGGGGAAGGATAAAATATAGATAGCTGCTATGCTGCAAGTAATCACGTCCTTTAAAATAATTGTAGGTGGCTTTTTCCAGAAAAGTACTGTTTGCCAACTTATCCGCCGAATAGCAGTCCTTCTGATAGATATCTTGCTTTTGAATTACTGTACCTGTTGGCAAAGATTTAAAAGCTTGAAACCACGAGCCGTGAATATCTCCAAAGTCTTTTTCAGATAAACTGTAGATCTCTGGCAAATTGATTTTATAGCATACCACCACATTACCATTGTTTGCAAATACTACGTTCTGCTGAATATCTAAAATAGGATGATATGCGGATAAATTAATTTTATTCATAATGTAAATAGCTTTCTTTTTTAGTACTAATAGCTTCTGGAAACACTTTTTGAATGTGCAGTATACTTGGATGTTTCTCTATATGTGTTAAAGCAATATAAAGACCTGCATTGATTACAAACACTGAAATAATGACTGTAAAACTGAACGAAAATATAATTAGCAGTAATGAACCAATAATAGCAGTCATCATGAGCGCAAATAGTGATATAGGCAAGCCCATTATCATTGCGCGCTTTCTAATATCTTTATAAACTTCAAATTTTTTCATTGGTCTTTATTACTTTTTTTATAAAAGTTACTTTGTGACCTAGACTACGATGCCTATTAAATACGTAAAGATGCCTACTACGGCTCCTGCAATCAATACAAAAACCAATACCCGTGTAATTCCTTTTTTTAAATCGGCATTTTCTCCAAAGAAGTGTCCTGCATTAAACAAAAACCCTATTAAAAAAATAACCCCTAAAATGATAGGAAAAATGGCTCTGATCGTGTCGGAAACATCATTTACGGAATTTTCTATACCTCCAATTTGTGCAAATAGCGCATTTGAGATAAGTAGTACTAAAGCGGTTACATAGTGTGATTTTTTCATGTTAAAAAGGTTTTAATAGTTGTTTGATTTTGATATGTGAAAAATACAGTATATTGTGATTCAAAATACTGTAAATCAGCAATTTGTGAATAACATATTATTTGTAAAAGATTGTGTTTTTTTGATGTGAATTGACATCAAATTATATGAAAATTTAAAACACCTATGTTGATAAGTCTAAAATTTTGGAAGTACCTGAGGCTCAAAAACGTCAGTTTTGCGATTTTGATGCTACAAATGTGTCTCATTTTTGCGCAACAGAAAGTGATTGTAATTGATATTGGACACGGAGGAAAAGATACTGGTGCAATTGGTATTAATGGTATTCAGGAAAAAGAGGTGGTTTTAGATATTGCCTTAGAAATTTTAAGGTTGCAGAAAACAGTTTTGAATAATGAGTTGGATATCTATTTAACTAGATATCAAGATACATTTGTGCCATTAGCAGATAGAAGCAGATTGGCTAAAAGTTTGAATGTCGATATATTTGTGTCATTGCATTGTAATGCGGCTAGTTCTTATTCTAAAGGTATCGAAGTTTATGTGCATAATTTGGAGTGTCTAAACACAAAAGCCTCCATTGCTCTTTGAGTATCTGTACTTGGTGAGTCCACCGAAAAGTTAGGTTTTAAAAAACGAGATGTAAAATTTGCTAATTTTCAGGTGCTTAGAGAAATGACTGTTTTTTGCCCTACAATTCTTTTTGAAATGGGTTTTGTTACCAATACTGATGAAGTAGATTATTTTTTAAAGCCTAAAAATACAAAAGCGATGGCGCTGGCGGTTTTATTAGGAATTACTAATTATTTAAAAACTGGATTATGAAAGATTTTTTTGTTGAGATTGGAAAGAGTTTAAAGCAGCTATTTGCAGTGCTTATTTCAGAAATTAAACGATTCTTTAAAAAATAGATTCTATTCCCTCTTATCTTTACTCTGTTTATCAAAAGTAATCAAGTTAAAGAATTGTCTCATTCGAGAACGTACACGATTCCAATAACGTTCTTCCAACGCCTCCGCATTCAAATTGGTTATATCATGCGTTTTTATTTGCTTATTTGAAATAAATCATGACGAGAAAATAGTATTTCATCCATAACATTACAATCTCTCCCAAAATGCCTGCCAATTGGTTCAATGCCTAAATCATCAAAACAATAAAATGAGATGCTTACTTAGAATTTTAATAATTTCAGATAGTTTAGGCTATTTCTATTCTTGGTCTATTTTTTTCAACTTCATCAATTAATGTCTGTTTTACTTTAATTTTATGGGCATATTCAGGAAATTTATCAACAACCTTTTTAATCTCTTTAAATATCGTTTTTCGTTTTTTGATATTAAATTTCTTTCCTACTTCCATTAAATCTTCATATGAAATTTTAGTTCTTTTACCGTTCACTCTCATGTTGTGTCCGTTTACCCATTCATTAGAATTATCGTAGGAGTAGCAAAGGTCGAATGCTGGACTCAGAGACCAATTGCCTTGTTGATTCATCATGAATGAAAAATTCTTTGTATGATCGTCACAATTATGAACTAACACATTAAAAAGCATTCTTCGAAACACTTCTTCCATTGAATCTTGACCTAAACCTAATTTTCTTACAGCCATAAAATAGTGTTCATAAGAATAATGCCCCACTTGATGGTAATCTAAACCAAGTAAGCCACATAAAGAATGTATATGTATTTTCGCTCCATTCTCATCGCGATCAAACCGCTGCGTTAAAAAATGTAAATCTTTATATAATGAACAATCTGTCATTTGAATTCCACAATCTTTTGCCATTTGAGAATACGTATATTCGAGTCTTCCGAATCCACTTGGCTCACCTAATTCCGTTTTATTGGCACCATCTATTTTTATTAAAAAGTAGTCATAGTCAGCCCCAAGTGGAAGTTGTCCCGATTTAATATTTCCGTTTTCTTTGTTTATAGCAATCAATGCTTTAGCTCTTGCTCCTCCAGCTGATGTACCAATATGTAGAATTTGAAGCAATGCATTTTTATCTTCAAGATTGGTTTTTAGTGCCTCCTTCCCCTTTGTACTTAACATAGATATTTTCTCAATCTCTTCTAAAGAAATTATATCTTCGGTTTGCTTAATCTCAGAAGCTGGACTAAACTCCAATGCCCCCATACCTCTAGTTCCTATATATTGTAATTTAGAAAAGACATCTATATCATTTTCGGTAAGCCCTTTATCGGTAAAATATGTTCGAAGAAGGTCATTTCCAAATTTATCAGGTAAAGAATCATAAATAAGGCCTGGAATACCTTCTGTAGCCTTCCAATCTGCCTCATTAATAAATATATTATTCCCCTCAAGTGGCAAATTAATTGGTGAAAGATCAAGCCCCAATTTTTTAAATTCTGGATCGTATTGAAATGCAATTCCTTCAGATGTTTTTACTAATGCGCCAACACGTTTATTCCAAATAAAAATCTCTATCCCCATTTATTTTCTTATTCTTTTTCGTTTTTTCTTTTCAATCTCAATTAATTCTAGTGGACTAATAACGGGTAATTCAGGCAACAGTTCACTCAAATTATTAAGTAATCTTAGTACTCGAAGTAACTCAATTAAATTTAATAGTGAAATATTCTTTTCACCACGTTCAAACCCAGTAATCGTTCTAACACTAACACCACTTTTATTAGCCAATTCTTTAGCGGTAAGATTTTGGTTCAAACGATGTTGTTTTAGCTTTTTACCTAAATCCAAAAGGATGTCTTGATTCAATAATATATTATAATTCATAAGCAATATATTGCTATTTAAAAGCAAATATATACATTAATAAGCAATATATTGCTTATTTAATAATTAATTTTCATTAATAGAATGTAAATAAGGGTGTATTAGTATGCTTATAGTTAACTCCTTTTATCCCCACTCACCTTATCAAAAGCAATCAAATTAAAGAGCTGTCGCATTCTTGATCGCACTCGATTCCCATAATACTCTTCTAATTCTTGCGCATTCAAATTGGTAGTACCATGCGTTTTAAATCTATATTTTAAAAACAAATCGTGACGAGAGAGTAACACCTCTCCCATTACATTGCAATCTTTTCCAAAAAAACGTCCAATGGGTTCTATGCCTAAATCATCAAAACAGTAAAATCGATTGTCGCCATATTGTTCAATAATTTTATAGCCAATGTGGTTAAAAGCAAAAATTACATTTCGTGTTGGAATCAATTCAAATGAGGGATACTGTGGTGTGATATGTCGAATGAGTTTCATTAAGCTTGTTTTACCACATCCTACTGGTCCAGATAGTAAAATTCCTTTATTGATATCAATATTTAGCTTCCTGCAATTTTGCCAATCTCGAATTTGATAATTACAAAGCTTATACAAAATTTCTCGATCCTCTTTGTGAATTTTAAACTTTTTCCCAAACAACAGTTTTCCTTTAGCATCCAGATAAATCAATATTTTTTCAAAATCGTAATGAATTTGACTCCCTTTGAGTTCCCCCAATTGGTATTGCTCAATTCCTTCATTGATGATATGTGGTGTTTTTAAATTCATGCGCTCATATTTTTGAACTCCAGTTTATGAATCCGACGCTTACAATGGTTCATCATAATTTTTATCGGTACTTGTCTTTAGGTTGTCCTGATATGGGACAGTTGATTTTTGTTTTTTACCTGTTTTAGAATTATTGGAATTTAAATTTTTTAAAAAAAGCTGTTTGTTTAAGTTTTTATTGTTTTCTATAGTTTGTATATGTTTGTTTATAGATACCAATGCTTGTCCATTGCTTGTCTCATTTTGAATACAGCTTTGGTCCACTACTTGTCCAGCACTTGTCCCAAAATCGAACATCTTGATACTAGATCCTTTGAACGGATTGTGTGATGGTATGTACAAAATGTATTTCCAATAACTGAGTTCTTTGATACAGCGATGGTACGTAGATTTTGAACCAATTTTGGAATAGGTCATCACTTCTTCTCGATTGATATAAAACTCATCTTTGAAAAAATTCATATTCCATAGCTGAAACAACGCCACATACAAACTGATATGCGTTGGATTCAAACGGCTATCTTTTGAGAATAGCATAAACACGGCATTTAGATGTTTGATATAATTGATGTGTTTCAAAATTACGTTTAGAATTTATTATGAATTCTATTATTTTCCAACACTTTTAAAATTTCCTGATAATCGTAATACAACACACCTCCTATTTTGGTATAAGGCAATGTTCCATTAATTCTTAAGTTTTGTAGTGTCCCTGGTGAGATTCCAAGCAATTCTCTTACTTCAGGTGATTTGAGCCATTTTTTTATGGATCTACCGTTATTTGTTTGTAATAATTGTTTGATATCATCGAGTAATTCCATTTTGAATTCTAGAAGATCTTCGGTTGTAATGATTGTTGCTGCCATTGTAAAACATTTTTTTTAAACAAAGCCGCCATAATATTATACCTTTTTTAAATGACGACTTTGTATTGATTTGACTTTCGTTCTACAAAGTTGAAGTGTTTTATTAGATTTTCATCTATAGTTCCTCCCAAGGTGGGAACTTTTTTAATTCATAATCAATACGTTATATTGATTTAATTTATGGTTTTGATTCTAGTGTTAATCTCATAAATAGATGCAAAATTTATGACAGAAGTCTTAATTTTGAATTTCCCAAGTTGGGTTCAACTATGGATTTTTATTCATCTAATTCTGTGATGCGTTTTAACAATGATTCTTTCATTTTATCTAAGAACTTTGTATAATTACATTTACGAGATCGTATTTCAATAAAAGTATGATAATAATTTCCTAAATCAATATTAAATAATTGCTCACAAATAGATGCTAGTTCTTTAATATCAACAGTTCCACTATTGACAGATCCACTACTTTGAAGTGCATAGATAAGTTCAATAAGATCTGTTTTACTTCCTGTCCAGAATAGTTTTGATTGTTTATACATTGATTTTGGCATCACGGTTTCAGTATTATTTTCTAATTTTTCTATCTCCTGTTGAAGATATACAATAAGCATATCATAAGCCATTATAGTTGCAACTGTACTATCTTGACTCGTAGAAAACTGATCATCTGTAAAAAAATGAAAAGAATCAGGATGTAATCTTAAATCAGCTTTCCCTCTAACAAAATATTGTTCGTCTAAAAATGTAGATCCTCTGCGGTAATAATGATAAAACTCCAAATTATCATTAAAATATATTTGTAGCTTATCAATATGATTATTAAGATAGTTTATTTGAGATTTAGAACGACTTCGAGGTCTCTTACTCTCAATATGAATGAGTTTAACATAATAGATCAACTTGCTAAACACTATAGGTTTTATATGTTTAAAAAAATGGATTTCTGCCGTTACGTTTATAAACCCCTTATCAATGACCAATTTTTGTAATCTTTTAATACTGAATTCCGTATAGGTTATTCCTACTTCAGATTTATAGAGGGAATCCTTATTTTCCATTTCTAAAACTTCTAGTTTTTTATCTAAATCGGAAATAATGCTATTATAAATCATTTAATTACACGTGTAAATTTATTTGAAATTCACTTGTTACATTGGGTTAAAAAATTATTGGATAAATATAAAATTGGTTCATGGAGGTTAATTTCAACAAATTAGCTTTTAGTATTGATAGAGTCCATCATCTCCATTGAAAAGTTATCTTTTGCCTGAATATAAGCGACTTTATGTTTTATTTTTGCACCTAACTTCTTCTTCTCAAATGCAGCTGTCATTCCAAAATCAATTCTTTTAAAAAGAAGTGCTTTAGCTCTTTTAATAGTCTGATATAGAAGTTGACGATAGATTTGGTACTTTTTTAAATAAGTATAATCTAATCCAACAAATGCTGGAGCGTATGTGTAATTCCTATTTTTATAGCAAAACATTACACCTACAGGGATTCTGTTTTTTGGTTCTAACTCTTTTTTAACAGTAAGAATAATAAACTCCCAATTTGGATGTTTAGACATTATTTTAAGCATTTTTTTTGGAAATGAAAAAGTATTTAATCCTAGATTGTTCTTTCTTACATTTTCATACAATTCATATAAATGTGATAATTCTTGAGAATTCAATGCTGTTTTGATTATTATATCAAAACAAGACTCAAAGGGTACTATTTCTTTTCTGAAATGCCTTCGGTTTCTTGAAGATAAAGTGGCAATATACTCATCTACATTATTCCAAGTTAAATCCTCAATAGTACATGACTCTGGCATACTTATTTTTATAAAACCTTGTTGATGAAAAATTTGGTTTAAATTAGAATCAATTTCAAAATCCCGTAAAACCAGCATTGATGGGTTTAACTTTAAATCCAAATCATCTAATTTTTGAAACATCATATCAAAAGCCATCTTATAATCAGAATGATTCTTATCCAAATAATAATGTTGACCTTCAGTAAAAAGAGATCCCATACTAAGAACATATGATGTAAATAGATATGGGTTATTTATTCGTTGCTGTTCTAAATTAACTGAAATTGATTCAGAAGCTAGCATATCTTCTTTCCAGAGATTAAACGTAAAAAAAGTAGCAAGAATTGGCTTATTTTTGGCATCCCTAATTATAAAATAGTAAAACCTCCAATTGTGTTCTTTCATTATATTATCATTAAAAACACTTTCTAAAAATAACAACCCGTCCCAATCAAATATCCCCTGCTTTCCAAGCATTTCATTCCACTCTTCTTTAGCTATATTTTGGATGGTATCTTCCATTTGCAAAGTCAACTTATTTGAAGTTTCAGCATCAGCTAATTTTGGTGTTGGTATTTTAAATGCAGTATATACTCTATGTTTAGTGGTATTGGTACTAACTAAAGACTTCGGGAAATGATAAGTCATTGCTGCTACCAAACTTTTTATTTCTTCTTTTTGATTGTGTCTGGAAATAGTGATTCGTACTCCTGTGTTTTTGACAGGTACTGCTGGAAAAAGCCCTAGATTGACAAAGAACCCTTCATTCATCAACCTATTGACAAAGTTGTATCCTGTTTTTGGCATTCCAGTACCAATGTAAAAAACGGGTGAATTATTTTTATTAACCAATGGTAAATCTGTTTGACTCAGTAAATGATTAAATAGATCAATACGCTCCTTTAATTCTGATTGGAGTGTATAGATTTCAGGAGATAAGTGAATTTTAGCAGAAGCAATAGCTGCACCTACTGAAGCCGGCTCTAATTGAGCAGAGAAAGTAAGTGGTCCTCCAAAGGTTTTAATTTTTTGATGCATTTTAGAATCTGAACAGGTGAGAAAGGCACCACTTGCACCAAAGGTTTTGCTAAGTGTTCCAAAAATTAATATATTATCCGGAAGTTCATTTAGTTGACTAAGGACATAACCCGTACCATTTTTTCCGGTCCAACTCATCCCATGTACATCATCGCAATACAAAAATAGTTGAGGATATTTATTGCATAATTGTAATAACTCTTTAATGGGAGCATAATCACCATACATGGAATAGATGCCATCCACCATATACCAAATTCTTCTATGTTTTGAAGACAGTGATTTAATTTTATCTTCCAGCATTTGAAGGTCATTGTGACGAATCATTTCAATAGTAACACTTCTGGATTTAAGGGTTTTTGCTGCACTCTGTACACTCCAATGTACTTGGTGATCCAGAATAATAGCATCTTGATCATCCACTACACTTGGAATCACTCCAATATGTCCTAAAGTACTGTTTTTTGTAATGATGACTGGATGGTCATACATTTTTTCAATTTGTTCTTCGAGTGTTTTATATAAAGGATGAGAGATATATGATTTAGAAAGTGGAAATTGAGTACCATATTTAGTGATGGCGTTTATTGCAGCTTCTTTTAGTCTATAATCTTGTTCTAATCCCAGATATCCAGTTGTTCCAAAATGAAATAATTTTTTGTTTTGTATTTGTAAAGTTCTTCCTGAAAACGATTCATCTTCTGCATACAGGTGCAATACCCCGGCTTCTTTCGCATCTGTAAAAACTTCATTTACGGTGTCTAAAAAATTGTTGTGTTTTATTTTTGCCATAGTCTATTAGATTTAAAAACATAAAATTTAATGGTATTTAGAGGAATATGAATAGATTCTATTAATTCTTATCCCTTAGAGGTAAGTTATAATCCTTACTAGATAAACAAAACACCTATTATATAAAGAGTTATAAAATATATTTAATTGTTAGTATTGATATTTTTGTAAATTTATGGTCAATAACCAGTTTTCTACCTGCTATGCTAAAATACTATGAAAATGACTATGCAAAATATTTTCTTAAAGATCAAATATTGCATATTACCTACAAAAATGGAGTTTGCATCGACTTAAAGGCCGCAGTTCAAATTGTCAAGGATCGGCTTGTTTTCCATGAAGGACTATTCCACCCTGTCTTATGTGATGTTAGGGGTGTTACGGAGGTAAATAAATCCGCCAGAGACTATTTAGCCATAGAGGGCTCCACATTAATAAATGCTGTGGCTTTCATCATAGAATCACCTGTGTCGAAAATATTGTCCCAGTTTTACCTTAAAACCAGTAATCCTCCAATACCCACAAAATCTTTTGAACAAATTTCAGAGGCATTGAATTATTTGAATGAATACCTGCCCTAAAATGAGTGATCAAATCAAAAATGAGAGAATGCAAAGAATCAACCAGATGCTGCTTGAAATGGCAGGCGGTAACTTTTTCTATCGTTTAGAACGATCTGGAGAAACTGACACTATTGAAGCATTGGTTGTCATTCTGAATATGCTTGCAGAGGAAATACAGGAATCCTTTTTACATCAGGGTTATGTAAATTCAAAGGGAACAACGAAACCCATTGTCCAAATGTTTTTCATGCTAAATGCCAACGGTATCATTCAAATGATAAATCAAAAAACCTGCACCATACTATCCATCCTTTATAATGATATTATTGAGAAACCATTTGATTCATTTTTAACAAAAGCTTCTAAAACTAAATGGAAAAATACTTGGAAAGCATTACAACAAAAAGATTTTTGCGACACCTCTTTAGAATTAACATTTAAAGCCAAAGGACAGCTGCTGGTTCCAAATTCCTGTTATATAACTACGTTCAAAGGTAAAGCAACTGGACAAAGAAAAACACTTATTACAGCTATTCATCATTCCAATAAACAAAGTGAATTAGAAAGAGATTTAAAAGAGCATATAATTCATTTCATTGATAAACAGGAATTGGTCTTAGAAGTAATAAAAACTAAATCTAAAAAACAAAAGCTAAGATTAAGTTATGAAGATATTAGAAAAATAAGAAAGGGGCATGATATGATCATTCATAACTTAGAAAAGGAATTTCCATCTTTAAAAGACTTTGCGCATCAATTGGGAACTAATGAATTTAAACTAAAATATGGTTTTAAGGAATTATATGGAACCAGTGTGTATCGTTTTTTGATTCAGGAACGATTAAGAAAAACCAAAATGTTGATTCAATACAGTGATCTACCTCTTAAATCTATCGCACATATGACTGGCTTTAAAAGTATTCCTCATTTTTCCAGAACTTTCAAGAAGAGCTATGGATACTCTCCAAGTATGTTGAGAAAAAAAACATTGAATGAGGAAAAATAATCGTTTTGGATAGCTTATTGGATTAAATCCCTTAGAGTCAAAAATTTATCCTTTACAAATAAATAATACTACAGAACTTTGTCATATCAAATCAAAAGATATGAATCGGTCTAGAAATATATACCTAATTATAATAAAAATAGCGAGTGTTCTATTTATTGTATTGTTTGTGTATTCGGCTACCAGTAAATTACTTGATTTTGAACAATTCAAAATACAATTAGGCCAATCTCCAATTATTACCGCTTATGCTGATTGGGTTGCATGGGGGATTCCATTAATAGAATATGTGATTACAGGTCTATTTTTGGTTCCTAGATCTATTTCACTAGCGTTTTACGCCAGTTTTTCTTTAATGACCATGTTTACGACCTATATATTATTAATTCTGAATTTCAGCGATTACATTCCTTGTTCATGTGGTGGTGTGCTGGAGGATCTTGGATGGGCGGAGCATATCGTGTTCAATGTTGGGTTTATTATAATTGCCGCAATTGCTCTGTCCTATTTGGAAAGGAATTCTACAACTTTAAAAGCGACTATATTATGAGAAGTTCTAGGATTTTTTTAAGGTTATTTATTATTGGAATACTAAGTATTTCTTTAGTAGTGGTATTGTTCCTATTATCCGAAAAGAGTGTTCATAGAAATAATTCATTTGTTAGAAGGTACCCGCACCATCCAATTACCAAAAAATACGATTTACCCATTAAATACAACTCCTACTATATAGCTGGATATGAAAATGAGATGTTATATCTAGGGAATACCGCTGCTCCTTTACATCTACTCAAAGTAAATCTAAAGACGAAGGACACTTCATACATTAGAATAAAACTTGACAAAACAGCTCTTCCCTTTCGTTCAGTAGAGGTTAACTTATATCCACCCTACTTTTTTGTATTGGACGGAACTATACCTTTTATTTTCAGAGGAAGGATTGGGGATTGGAAGGCGCATCTTTGGATGAAGGATAAAGCCTATTTCAGCAAAGCGATAGCTATTGATAGTAATAAGATATATATAAGTACAGTTAGTGGCAAAACCCAAATGACCACAATTGGGCTAATCGAAAAACAAGATGAAGATGATTTCAATGTTATTCTAAACTCTAATATTCTCGAAAAACAAATCGATGGGATATTTGATGTTGATGGGATAATGACCGTTTCCCCTAACCATAAAGAGCTTGGGTACATTTATTTTTACCGTAATCAATTTATGTTGATGGATTCCAAGTTGAAACTGTTGAAAAGACAACGTACGATAGACACTGTTCAAAAAGCGCAAATAAAATTATCAGAAACAAATGATAAAGGAGAAATTAAAATGAAAGCACCCCCTTTAATGGTTAATAAAATGGCAACAATTTATAATGATTTACTACTCATAAATTCTAACAGGCTTGGTAAATATGAGGATAAAGACATGCTCAAAGAAGCTTCCATTATTGATGTTTATAACTGGAAAAAAGAATCCTATGAGTTCAGTTTTTACCTCTATCATATAGGGAATGAAAGAGCCAAAGAATTTTCTCTATATAAAGGTCATCTAATAGCTTTGATAGATGATAAGTTATCAATATATGAACTTGAAAAGCAACATTTCAGTAGTGATCTATCGTTCAAATATTCTCAAAAAAGTAATCATGAAGGCTCAGACAGAAAATAATACTACTGGCCAGTAGCAGGGGTGAGATCGAAAACCTGTAAAAAGAGTAGATCATATTATTAATTTAAATTTACATATTATGAAAACACAAAAATTCAAGTTTTTAGTTCCGGTTTTAGCAATAGTTTTTGCCATTACCGCCAGTGCCTTTACTACTATCAATAATTCGAAAGTAGATGAAAATACCTCTATTATTATGGGGTATACCGCTAATGCTATTCCAGGGCAGCCCTGTGATGCAGTACAAGTAGATTGTTCAGTTGTTGGAAGTCAATTATGTACTCATAATGGGAAACAAGTTTATAGACTTCAGAGTGGTACTTCTTGTTTTAGTCAATTAAAAAGAAATCCTTAAAACGAGATTTAATTTTAAATGAGGAAAGGAGCTTTTAAAGCTCCTTTCCTTTTTGTTTTATAGTTCTATTGAAACGTATTAATTTGCCGCAAACATAGCTTCAAATGTTCCGACGTGATTTTATCTTCTACTGTTTCTAAAGTTTGTTGAATATCTTCTTGTATCAAACGTAATTCAGACATAAAAATACTCTTTGAATAATCACTATACAAATAGTAGTTTTCCCCTAATATGATATTCGAATACTTTCTTTCCTGATTAACGGCCTTTACTAAAAGACCTAAATAAGCGCTCTGTAATTCTTGCTTGCGTCTATTAATTACCACAGCATCGTTTTTTAATTCATTAAACAGTCCAAGTCTTAATTTTAATAACAACTTTCTGGAAATCTCGTTGTATAGAACTGAATTTTCCATTTGCTCAATTCTCTTCATTCTAAAAGGGGTTATTAGTTCTGACAACAATTTCAGTTGATATTCCATTAGTCTATCGGAATTGGTCGAAAACCGTATTCTTGGTAAAAATGTCGGGTTTGATAGCCATTCGGGAACCCCGAAAGCATTCAAAAGCAAAAACTCCATTGCTTCCTCTTGAACTTTAGGAGGTATCGGTATATATACCTCTCCAGATTGAGCACCTGATTTATATTGTATAGTGTAGCCTCCAATTAACGACATGACTTGATTCATTTGATAATACCATAAGTCCAATGATTTATTGTAAAGCCTTTCTAACAGGGCATTGTCCCTTTGGCTTTGGTTTATTGAAGGTAGTAACTCTAAAACCCTTTTAAGATTTTTTAGGCTAAGCTTTATACTACGTACTGGGTCATCATTGTCGACTACTTCGTTTGTACTCCCAGGACCTAAAGTCTCAAACTGCCCTATATTATACCTATACCAAGGAATGGTGTCCTGCTCGCGTACAATTTTCTCCAGATAGGGCAATTCTTCTTCTGGCATATTCGTTCCAGAAATGGTTTGGTAACCCCATTTGATTTGATGAATATCCATAGGACCCACTTTTTGGACAAGCAGTGAAGGTGGGATACTGTCTTTAGGTTGGGCAATATGGTTATGCCTGGCATAAGTCATGACACTTGGGGTGTGCCCCATCTCCTGTAACCACTTTTTATCACGCATTTTTTCAAATGGATAGGCATATTCGCCGTAATTGGCATCTTTAAGTCCAAACGCATGTCCGGCTTCATGAGCAGTCACAAATTGGAATAATTCCCCTAAAAGGTCATCAGGAAAGGGGTATTGTTGTGCTCGTTTGTCCATCGGAGCACATCTTACCAAGTACTCATCAGATAAACTTTGGTAAGAACTTCCAATCATAATATCTGATTTTAAGATTTCTCCTGAGCGTAAATCCACTATTTGTCGAACGGTTGAACCTCCTTTATCTTGACTTCCTCGTACTTCTGTATAGTCAGACCATCGTATCATGGAGTACTTAACACTATTTCTGAACCAATTTTTGTCATTTTTAGGAACTTCCCTCACTTCAATGGCATTTTTAAATCCGGCAGCTTCAAAAGCAGGCAACCATTCTAACACCCCAGCCTTAATATATGGTTTCCATTTATCAGGTATGGCTGGATCAAGGTAAAATATAATGGGCTTGACAGGTTCGCTTAATTTTTTATTTTTATGCTTCTTTTCAAGCTTCCATCGCATGATACTCCCCTTTTCTACTTTGGGAAAAGCGTTTAGGATACTGTACATATCTTCACAAAAATAACCCATTCTATGGTCGAAAAGTCTTGGTTTCATTGGCTCTGGCAACATAAAAAAACTAAAATCCGCATTGATGGTTGTCTTTTTATTGTTCCTTAAAATAGTCCTTTTAGTTGTGATTACAATTTCGTTCTTTAAAGATTCAATATCCTCAATATAAGATTGATTGATAAATACAGTTTCTGGGGAGTATAGATTCCACTTAATAGCTGTTTGCAATAGCAAATCGGTGACGTCGATATAAAATGACTGGGCAGTACTTTTATTCTTTATGATAGGGAATCGTCCTATTATATTGCTTTCAATATGATAATCATTGTATAATGGGATGATGGTACCTGACAAAGAATGTATTTGAGGTATTGTAAGTAAGATGTGATCTCGTTGTTTTGACCAGATGACCTGGTGATGCCCTAAATCATGTCGTACAAAAAGTATGGGTTTGTTGAGTATTTTGGTATCTATTTCTAATAACAATCTATCTCCTTCCAAAGAGGCATCTATACCATTATTAGTCTGGCCCCATGTGGGACCAGAAGCTAATAATATCATGAATGAAAACAAAAATTCACGAAGGAAATTAAAATTGATTAACTTTTTTTTGGTTTTAATATCCATCGTTTTGCGGTTCTAAATTGGGATTCAGTATTAATTCTGATGCGGGAATTGGTAATAATTTGTCGGTGGTCTCCCAATTTGGCTTTATGAGAGATAATTCATTGTCTGCCTTTCCAGTTCGTTTTAAATCAAAAAAACGATGTCCTTGCTCAGAAAAAAACTCTATTCTTCTTTCCTGAAGGATAGCATTTAATAGGTCATTTTGATTCATTGTTGAAATAGGAGCTAACGATGCTCTATTCCTAATAGCATTGAGATCATCCAATGCTTCGGCCAGATTTCCCATGTGCGCATGAGCCTCCGAGGCAATCAAATAAAGTTCTGCCAGTCTAAACAAGATGGGGTATTCTTCCGTATATCCTGTTGGTGTGTTGAGTTTATATTTGAAAGGATAGTACCATGTATCTGTACCATCGGAAACAGCACCGACCCAAGTAGTGAAACGAGCATCTCCTGTTTCAAAGCTGTTAATCAAATGGCTTGATATGGCAGCATTAGGAGGTGGACCACTAACAAAGATAAAAGTGGATGCTTCTAGGGTATTAGTTCCTGCTATTCCAGTATCCAACTGCCACAAGGTTTCCGTACTGCCATTTAAAAAGACCTGTTCTAAATCCGTATTCAATGAGTAACCACCATCAGTAATAACATTGGAAGCTTCGGTTAAAGCCAATTGCCAATCCTCGTGATAGAGATATACCCTTGCCAATAATGCTGACGCCACCCAATAGTTGGGACGTACATTTGCAAAACTATTATCCGTTTTAGGGAGTACGATTTTGGCGTTTAGAAGATCCTCTATGAGCTTTTGATATACTTCTTCTTCACTAAGTCTGGATACTTCGCTGTTTACTCTATAATCTGTAGTGTCGATATAAGGAATGTCTCCAAACAGATTCATTAAATGGAAATGGATGAAGGCTCTTAGAAAGTAAGCCTCTCCTTGAAAACGATCTTTGTCTTCCTGTGACAATGTAGTAGAGTTTTGAACTCCCTCCAGAATGCTGTTTGAAGCATAAATGAGGCTATAGCTTGTAGCCCATAAATTCTTTATGTTACTATCGGATGCTAAAACAGTATTGTTTGAATAATTTTGTACACCTGGTAAATTGACACTATAAAGAGTTAATTCATCTGTATAATGCCCCATCAAATAGGAAAGTCCTGAAATAGAACCGCTTGTAAAAGCGTTTTCCCTTAACTGGCTGTATATATGGGCAAAGGCAGCATTAACCGTTGCGGCATCTTCAAATACTACCGTTCCGGTTAATTGGTTATTGGGTAGATCGATTTCTACAAAGTCCTCACAAGAGCTAACTAAAAGAGCCATCAAAAATAGTATTATCAAAACCCCTATTCTGTAATATTGCAATGGTATATTTATCAATTTCATAATGTTGTTTTTAAAATGTTAGTTGAGTCCCAATGGAGATAAATTTTAATGGTGGTATCGTTTGGCTATTCCTAGTTTCGGGATCTAAACCAATATAATTAGTAAGTGTCCAAAGGTTCTGACCTCTTAAGAATAGTTCGCATCCAAACCCTTTAGTTTCTTTTTGAGATAACTGATAGGATAATGAAATGGTTTTTAGTCTTACATAAGAAGCATCAGAGATTGCAGCGTCACTTTGCGTATAATTTTGAAAAGCTTGCATGCCTTCTGGGGTTAGTCCCGTGGTAAATTGTTGAACTGAAGTCTGGTCACCTACATGCTGCCATCGCTCCAATACAACTCTGGGTTGATTTGCCATACCTCCAACTATTACACCTCCAGTAGACCAATAATTCCAACCCAATTGTTTGGTAAATTGGAGCAAGGCATCCAGTTTGAATTTTCCGTAGGTAAAACTGTTATTGAGACCTCCATAGTATGTAGGATTTAGGTCCTTTAATACCTGTTTATCATCTGGAGAAGAAATGATACCATCCCCATTAAAATCCTCGAAATCATAGAATCCAGTTGCTGGATCGACCCCGTTTAACTGATATACCTTTCTAGTATTTAAAGGTTCACCTATCACCAATTGGTTGGCGTAAGTAGATCCTTCCAGATTGGGGAATGCTATTAATTTATTCTTTGGAATTGTAAGATTAAATGATGTTGACCATTTAAAATTATCATTTCTAATATTTACGGTGTTCAATTCAAATTCCCATCCTTTGTTTTCAACAGTAGCATTTAGATTTGCGTTTAGAGAGCTAAAGCCTGTAGTATCTGGAAGCGGAATACCAACAAGCTGGTTGGAAGATTGATTACTGTAATAATTACTGCTTATAAAAATACGGTCTTGTAAAAATCCGAACTCTAGAGAAAATTCCATTTTTTTATTTGATTCCCAACTAAAGTCAGGATTAAAGAGTCGTGTTGGGAGCAATCCAATGGCATTTTGGTATTGTGTACTCCCAAAGGAATAGGTATCTAAGTATTCGTAATCCCCTATTTGGTCATTTCCCGATGTCCCGTAACTGGCTCTTATTTTTCCATAGTTGAGAAATGGAAAGGCTTTTTCGATAAAGCTTTCTTTAGAAAAGATCCAAGCTGCTCCAATGGCACCAAAATTAGAAAAACGCTTGTTAGGACCAAAACGACTGGAACCATCCCTTCGTCCTGTAAAATTTAGTAGATACTTCCCTTGATGGTTTAAGTTAATTCGTCCAAAAATAGCTTGATAGCGGTATTGTGCTTGTGTATCAGCAACGGGAAATAAATATGAAGCTGCAGAGCTATTTTCGATAAAGTTATTGTTTGAAAAACCAAAAGCAAACTGTGATAAACGACTCTCTTTTTGTTCTTGAAATGAAAACCCAGCCAATGCTTCAATTTTGGTATGCTTTAAATTATAACCCCAATGCAACTGTGGTTCTACAATCCAAGATGTTCTTTGCGATGTATTATGGACAGCATATGAGGATTCCGCTCCCAAGCCATAAGCAGGATCATAAATTGTAGAAGGCACGGTATTTATTTCCTTTAAATGGTCTTCCGTATAACCAAAATTAGTGCTTAACCTTAATTTATCTATGATGTTATAACTAATGCTTGCATTACTGATTAGTGTTGTAGCATTCGCCTTATATATCCCCTCTAAACGACTCAAGGGATTACTCCAAGTAGAGTTTTCCCAATTTAGACTACCATCTTCATGATACAATTCTGGGGCATTAGGCGCTAGAGACAGGGCTTCCAAAACTAATATACCATCACCTGGTAAACTATTTTGATTAGCCGTATAGTTTGTTGAGAGCTGAACGGACAACTTGTTATTTTTTGATGTATGGCTCAAATTGGACAATACAGAAACTTTGTTATTGTGGTGATCTCCGGGAAATACACTGGTTTGTTTATAATGATTACCACTAATTAAAAATTGGGTTTGTTCATTGCCTCCTGATATAGAGCCTTGTATATTGGTTAAATAAGAGGTTTTTCCAAACAGTACTTTTTGCCAATTGGTTTGCCTATGCTCATCCCAAGTACCATTAACATCATAGGCATAGAATGGTACCATTTCAAAACCATCATTTGCAAAGGCTTCCTTACGCATGGCTAAATATTCAGCCGTACTCAATAAATCAAGTGTATTAGAAACTGTTCCCATACCAGATGAAATATTAAACTCCACTTTTGTAGCTCCATACTTGCCTTTTTTGGTAGTTATCAATACTACTCCATTTGCCCCACGAGAACCGTAAATTGCTGTGGCATCGGCATCTTTTAATATTTCAATACTTTCAATATCTTGGGGATTAATATTGTTCAATGGGCTGATACCCAAACCGGGGATTATACTAGATGCTTGCTGTTCCCCTAAACTAGCTGAGGAATAAGGTACACCATCAATTACATATAATGGGTTATTTCCATTACTACGAATACTGTTTTGCCCTCTTATTTTGATGTCAAAACCTGCTCCGGGAACACCTGATGTTTGTGTAATTTCTACTCCTGAAACACGCCCTTGTAGGGCTGCTATAGGATTGGAAATGGGTTGTTGCTCAATAGCTGATTGTTTGACCTTTGCGATATTTCCTGTGCGTTCTTTTTCCTTGACCGTATAGTATCCTGCATTTAGGGTGACTTCATTTAATTGGGTCATAGCTTCTTCCATGACCATATCAATTGTCGTTTGTGTGCCAACGGAAATTTCTTTTGTAACAAAACCGATACTTGTAAATATCAATACAGCTTTTGAATTGGGGACGGTCAGCGTATAATTTCCTTCATCGTTAGTAGAAGTCCCTCGATTCGTTCCTTTAATGCGTACCGTTATTCCAGCTAAAGTATTGTTGGATTTATCGGTTACTTTTCCATTAATTCGAATAGGGTCTTGTTGTTTTTTTGAGGTATTATTACCCCTAATAATTATGTAATTGTCCTTTGTTGTTGTAATACTAAAATCTTTAACAGGAAGATTTTCTTTTAATAATTTGGTTACTTTAACCGCTCCTTTTTTAAGGTGAACTTTAGGAATGTTTTTAAAAATATCTGCTTGGTAGATAAACGTGTATTCAGTTTGTGCCCTTATCAAATCAAAAACCTCATAAATGGTGACCGTTTTTTCAATATCAATAGTTATCTTCTCATTTTGAGAGAAAAGAGTATCTGTAGAAAAACTAAAAACGGTTGTACAAAATAAGAATAGGAAGGTTCTCATAATAAATTGTAAGATTCCTTTTCTATGGAAGAAAAAGGCATTTGTTAATTTAATTTCCATAAATTTGTGTATTAGTTGGTTTATTTAAAACCGATTAATGTTATAAAGGGGATTTAAGCGCATTACTGTCTAGGTATCAGCTTTATTCCCTTTCTTTTTCTCGCTAAGCGAGATTTGAGTATTGTAAAACGAGCCTCTAAATCAAAAGTTATTTTTCAAATAAATATCCGATAGCTTGCTTTGAGGTCGTTTAGTTAATGGTGATTTTTTTGTTTTCTATGTCATAGGCATTAATAAAATTTGTGTTCTTAATTCCGTTTAAAATGTCATTTAGAGTTTGATTTTTATTCAATACGCCGTTAAATTTCACTTTTTCGAGCGCCTCATTTTCGAAGGATACCTCTACATCGTACCACCTAGATAGTACTTTCATAATTTCTTTTAGAGATTTATCTTTAAAACTGAACAATCCTTTTGTCCATGAGATATCATAGCTTACATCTACAATAGCTGTAACTAAACTTTTGCTTTCAGTATTCAAAATAGATTGTTCTCCGGGGCTTAGACGTTCTGTTAGATGCTTGGTTGCTACTGACACTTTACCTTCAACTAATGTGGTATAAATATGATTTTCATCTCTGTAAGCCTTAATGTTGAATTCAGTACCCAATACTTCTACTTCTTGCATTTGGGTACGTACTTTAAACTTGGCTCCATTATGTGCAGTACTTGATGAAATGTCAAAGTATGCCTCACCGTATAACAGTTCTACAACTCGAGTTTCTCCATTAACAAATGTTACGGGATATTTTAGCTTTGAATCTGAGTTTAGCCAAACCTCGCTGCCATCTGATAGCTTTATTTGAAATTGCCCTCCTCTTGGAACTGTGAGATAGTTATAATTTATTTTTGAAACTGCATTATTTTTCTCGGCATAAACCAATTGCTCGCCATTGCTTGTAATATTTTCAGTTTTATAAACATTTCCTTTTTCTAAAATAACATCAGAGCCATCATTTAAAGTTAAGGTAGCTTTATTTACGCCTACCTCAATTTGGATATCTGCCATTTTAGAATCGGTTTTTTTTGAATGTTGGACAATGCTTATATATGCTATGGAGACCAATAGACAAATTGAGGCTGCCGCATAAAATTGAAAGGTTGGAGTTTTTTTATGAGGTTTTATATTGTCCAAAACTTTCTTCCAATCTTTATCTTTATCAAGGTTTCTAAGAAGTTTTATATGCTCGTTTATTTTCTCTTCAGATAAGTTTTTAAGGATGCGCGATTTGGCTTTTTCACTAAAAAGATCGGTTTCTTCTAGGTCTGTTAAGCTTTTCCCCTTTAACAATGCTTGGGATATTTTTTTGGAAAGCGCAAAAATTTTATTAAAAATTGTCATTAGGATATTTCTTTTATATCTCTAAAACGACAAAAGCTAAAAGGGGGTGAAAGAATCTTAAAAAATAGTTAGTAAACTGTTTAAATTACTAAGAGCGTTCCTTAATTTTTGATAGCCAATCTTTTTTTGTGTCTTTACTGTATTGATGGTTACCAACATTTCTTCGGCTATTTCTTTATTGCTGTATTTGTGCATGCTTAATCTAATAACCTTTTCGCATTTATTGGGCAGTGTTTTAATGGCTCTTTCCAGATTGGCATAGGTTTCAACAGTTGCAACTTCGCTTAAAAAGAATTCCTCTGCTTGTATTTGCTCTAAGTCTATAATAGAAGAATTAACGATAACTTTAGAATGCTTACTTCTAAGACGGTCTAGGCAGTTGTTTTTTACAGAAGTGTATAAAAATGATTTAATGGCATTCTGGTTGGGATATGGAACTTGCTTTTCCCATGTTTTAATAAACACTTCTTGGACCGCATCTTTTGAGGTATCCATATCGTTTAAATATTTATTAGCAAACAGACATAAGGAAGGATATAAAGCATCGAAAAGATCTTTATATTTTTTTAAGGTTATATGTTGTGTTTTGCCTCGAAACATTCTCTTCTTGGTACAGGGAACTACCCTTTTTCGTTTTGTTTGTGGTTATTTAAAAAATAGCAATGCCATAAGGTTTTTTTTTTAAACCTATACTACCTAGTTGAAGTTGCCTTAAATGTTATAAAAACACCGCTGCTGATGAGCTAAATGCAGCATACAAAAAGGCGCGAAACTCAACTTACCAAACAGAGGTACTGGTATACCCAACCGCGATAAGAGAGCCCACGCCTAGGTCGTGAGCAAATCTACTTATCATCTCGCGGTTTAAAAATTACCAGTTTTCTATTCGAGATTCAAAGCAATTGCTTCAGATATTTTCTATACGAAGAATTGCAAAATTACATTATTAATGTAATTCTTGCTCAAATATACAAAAATAAAATCAATAATGGTATATATACCATTGACAAGTAATTAAAAAATGATTGAATTTGTATATGTCTAAAGATAGCTTGTCAAAAATAGAAAATTATGTAATTCTCAGTGTTAGAAAAAAGAGAGAGGCATTAGGTATTACTCAAGAGAAATTATCTCATAAATTAGATAAAAATAGTTCGTTTATAGCTCATATTGAAGCTCCTTCAAAAAAATCAAAATATAATATTTTCACTCTAAATGAAATTGCTAAAATATTAGGCTGTTCACCAAAAGATTTTTGGCCAGAAAAACCAATCTAATTGACACTATACGAGTTTAATATATTAGAAGAAAACAATTTTTAGAAACTTTTTGGCAAACAACTTGAAATGCTATTTTTTATAGGATGCACTGTTTGGCTACGTTTTGTGTTCTTATGCTTCTTTTAATTTATTTCGTTCATATTTTATAAAATCAGTACTTTCATAAAGTTTGAGATCTCTAATGGTTTTGATTACATCATCTTGTAGCATATCTGAAGGTATAATTTTTTCCAACTTACGAATTGCAGAGCTAGGTATTCCAAATTCGGACAAGATAGTCAGATTGTCTCTTAAAAAATCATTTTCAATTAAATTGGAAAAATATTTATAACTCCCAGATCTAAATCCATTTTCTGTACAGACAAATTCTTGAATTGAATCAATAACCGATAACCATTTTGGTACTTTATACTCAAACCAATGTTTTAATGTTTGAAAACTTTGTCGAATTGCTTCGTCCTTAATTTCAGCATCAGTAAGTCCTTGGAAATTTTGCAAAGTCCTTAGATAAGCAAAAGTATTGTCAACTAAATTCCAGATGCTTTGATTATATCCATAAATCTGAGTTACCGTAATTAGGCCTTTAAGTGTCATTGGGTTAACTGACTCTGTTGGTTTTAATAGGTTATTCCATGCTAAACCTAAAACATAACTTAATTGCTCTTTTGTTGGATAATTACTCCAAGCAATTAAATGATGTTTTTCTCTAAAGTCATTTCTAATTGTATCAATTATATTTTTTTGACCAAATACTTGTACTCCATTATTTTTGATAAGTTCTTGTTCATTATTTGGTATTTGATTAATTGCTTTGTTTTGCTCTGAATTTGGGTCTTTAATCTCATGAGGCTCTAAATTAATAAGAACTTCATCCGAAATTGGGTTTTGCTCAAAAAATGGAATATCTATAATTATTTGCGTATTTGGAGGAACTGGATTAAAATTATAAATTGTTCCAGTATAGTGTATCATTAATCTACCTGCCCGACCTTTTATATTAGAATAGTCAAAAAAGTCAATTGGTATTCGCCTTCCTTTTGTGTTATCGAAAAAAACAATGTTTTTTGCACTTGTATTTACACCTTCTATTATCGTTGTTGTACAAAAAAGATAATTTAAAAAACCATTATTAAAATAATCAATTATTGAGGTTGTTATATGTTTCTGGAGAGCACCATCATGAATGCCAATTTTATTTTGAAGTAAGCTTATTAAGCTCCATTCTCTAGATATATTTTCTTTTATCCATTCAATAATATCTAACTCGTTTTCAAGTGGAAGCTCATTTCTCTCTATAAGAAACTTACAAAATTTTGAGGATAAATATCTAACTCTTGAGGGAGAGGAACAATATATTATTGATTGCTGATTTTTATTTTCTAGAAGAAGTTCAAAAAGTATATTTTCTTTGAATTCTTTGAATTTTCTAGGTTTATCAAATTTAGCTTTATGATGAGTGTAAATATCTATAGACTTTGTGTCTACTAATGATGATTTAGTTTTGTAAAATATTGCATTATATTTTTCTGTAAATCCTTCTGAAATTCCGTCAATATTTGGACCAAGGAGGTAAAATTTACTGTTATAAGTCTTAAGTATATAATTAAGTGCATTATTTAATGAATCAGCACGTTCGTCGTCTCTTTGTGAACTAAGTTTATAGAATTCATCTATTACTATAAAGTCGATATTTGGAAATGCTTTATACTCATTTACCCTTTCAGCTGTAAACAAATATAGATTTCCTTTTTCTTTAGATAATTCTTGTGAAGTTCGAACGATGATTTTATAGTATTCATCATATTTTTTTAACTTTCGTCTTGTTTCGTCTAGCAAAGCTAGAGTAGGTTGAATAATTATTATATTTTGAAATTTACGAGACGCAACAAATTCTTCAATTAAGAGACTTTTCCCAAAGCTTGTTGGTGCACTAACAATTACATTCTTATCAGAGTTTAATAATGATAGTAGATGTTTTTGATCTTCATGAAGATATTTATTTAAATTATCAGAGTGGTGGTAAACTTGTCGCATTAGAGAATCTGTAGAATTTAAAATTAGATTTTCTTTTTCTAAATACGGGTAAAATCCAACCGCTTCAATTAAATCAGTAAGGATTATATTTAGGGATTCATCAAATTTATTTTTATTTTCTAAAATATTGATAATTAATTTTTGAGCAATTTCCTCATTTTTAATTATAAATTCTGAACATTTTTTATAAATAATAAATGTTTCATTATTATTAAAAGAATCTTTACTCTCAATTTCAAGTAGTAATTTTTCCATTATTCTCCTAGTTTTTGTAATAATGATAATTTATTATGAAGCCCTTTGACTAATTCAACTTTGTTTTGCACAGGGAAAAGAATTAAGATTACATTTAATTTTGATTTTAAGGGATTAGTATAATTTTCATCAAAGTATTTTTTTAATTCTTGCATTTCAGAAATATATTCTTGAATAAATTCTTTACTGTTTTCATCTGAGTGTTTTGAAAATAGTTCGCTGTCATATGTACATAATAAAGGAATATTTATGCTGTCTAATTGATCAATAAGTTTTGTTGATTTCGACATTAAGTCTAACCAATAATCTTTTTCAGGAATGTTATCAAAATGTTTAATTTTCTTTGAAACAATAAGAAATTCTGAATTTAAATAATCACTTTTGAAATGTTCCTCAATATCTTGAATTAATGCTTTTATTCCAGCTTTACCATTCTTATAAAGTTTTGATTCTCCAAGCCATAATGTTCTAGTTTTTTCTTGAATATGAACTGCATCGAAACCGTGTACAGTATGCCCAAAAGAATCTTTAAAATAGATTTTAGATAATAGAGGTGTGGTCTGGTAAAAATCTCTTAATAATAAGTGTAATATTAATTCTCCGAATTCTCCTCGTCTTAAATATTTATCTTCTAATTCATCTTCAATGCACCCATCATTTATATATATATCTTTAACTTTTTGAAAAGCATCTATTTTATAAATTGAATGTGCCGCTTCCGTTAATTTTGAAAGTATTTCATTATTAGGAGTTTCCTTTCCATCATGAAAACCAAATGCAAATTCATAAATTACATGTGATAGTTTTTCTATTAAAGGTTTTATTCTGTAATGATTTATTCCGTTATCACCAATATCAAAACCTACTAAAAAAGTACTTAATTCTGACTCATTTATGCTATGAGTAATTATTTTTTCGGAATTAAAAGGAGTATTCATAAAGTTGATTTTAAATTAATCTTAACGAGTTAATATAACGAAAGTTGTGCGTTTGAAAACACAATTTTTCGATGTTCAAATTTAATTGAGTTATGCATTTTTTTACAACCATTATTGGCAGTAGTATTATTTAGTTATATCGTTTGTGAAAAACTCATCAAATATGTGGATTTTTAATTGTTTACTTGAAGTTTTTGGTTCTAAATATTTTTTCATATCCTCAAAAATTTCGGATGAATTTTTTAAGTCATCATCAGTGTAAATTAGAGTGAATATTCCGTGCTTTTTAAAATATGACTTATGCTTTTTCATTTCTTTCTCAAAATTTCCACTTGCTTTTTTATTTATGGCTTTTTGAGTCAAAGATTTGGTTCCTTTTAATAATCCGTGAGTTGACCAAGGCGATAATTCAAAACCAATTTTATTTAAATCATTTGGCTCAATTATAGTAAAATCAAGCCTAAACTTATGTATAACATCAATACCTTCATATCTATATTCAGGTATAAGTAAAGGTATGTTTTCAGGTCTACTATGATTTAAAACAAAATCGCGATATAGTTCTGCAATTCTCATTTCGTGTACTGATCCAGAATTTCTCACTATTACATTGACGAAAAAATTTAAGTAGTCAGGAATATCTTTAAATGTTATTTTGTCATTTTTCCCAGGGACAACAAACCCAGTTTCTAAAATATGACCAATTGACCAATATTGTTTTTTAAAGTGTCGAATTTCACTTTTATCGTTTTCCCAAAATCCTCCGCTAACAAAACGAGGAGTTATTAGTAAACCATAATTTGAATTATTTTGTCCAATATATATTTCTGAATCTTCTATTGTTGGTCGTTTTTTCGATAAGGCCTCGAAGTTTCTAAAATATACCCTTTTTAGAAAGAGAAAAAGATAGTCTTTAAAAACACTGTGTTTTTGAAGAAGTTTATATGTTATGTATATACTTGAACCTTGTGCATATGAACCTTGGCTTTTTAAATCATCTTTATATCCTTGAAGCCATAAGCTAATAAAGTGATCAGACGAGTTTATTATTTCGTTTTTTATATCAATAAATTGATTGAATTTTCCTCCGATTTTTCCGTTTAAAGAGTGTACACTATCGAATTTTGTTTTGTTCAATACTTCTGGCAACAAAGAATTAATCTCTGTTGAAAGTCTTTTTATCAGTTTATTTCTTGCTGTAAGTTCAGGATTTCTTTTTGTCATAGTTTTTATTCAGATTACTGCCAACGTGATTTTATATGCACAAATCGTTTGTATTTAGTTTAAAAGTGAACATATATTTTATGAGGTGTTGTAAGTTGTATTATTTTACTAAAACTATATTAATTAAATCTTCTAAATATGCTTTTATCTTTCCAATTTCAGGATTATACTTACTAGGGTGTCCACAATAATTTCTTAAATCTAGATGTTTCTCTAATTCACCTTTTTCGTGTTTACTGATTATACCAATCTTGTTAGAAATATCAATTACAGTCTTATCTTTGATAGTTTCAAAATCTTCTAATTTTTTTAAAGGTTTTTGACTTGATTTTATTTTTTTTAAAGCATTATTTATATCTTTAAATCCTTTCGAAACAAGTTTATTATGTAAATTTCTAATCGTTGCGGACCAAACAAAAATAACTCCAGCCCTAAATGCTCCAACTTTAAAACAAGAAATACTTTCTCGTAAATAATCTCTCTCGTCAAGATTTTGGATTTTGTCAAGTATTCTCTCTAACTCAATTGTATTAAATGAATTTAAATCAAGAATTACTCCTAATTTATCAATTGGTGAAGTGTTAATTTTCTCTTCCTTTCCACAAAGTTTATAATAAAAATCGATACTGTCAGGATGAGTTATTTGCATTTCTTTTAAAAGTGCAGGAAGTGAAATTCCTTGCTCAACCATATGCTTAACATAACAATTTCTTAAACCTGATAGAGTAAATTCTTTATCAAAATTACATATCTTCTTTGTTTTTTCTAATATAGCTCTTATACTCTCTGCCGAGTATTGGGAATTTGGGTTTTGCCCTTCTATGAGATATTTTTTTGGTTTATATTTTGTATAATAATCTCTTAAAAGTATCAAAAGTTTGTCGGATAAATGAGCATATCTTATTTTTCCCGTTTTTAAATTTCTAATTCTTATTTGTGATTTTTCAGTTAAAATATCTTTGATAACTAAAGCTTTGAGTTCGTCAATTTTCAAACCTGTAGCATAGAATATTGTAAATATTGTTTGATGCTTTAAATTTCTTATGTTACTCAAAAATGTTTTCATTTCATTTTGAGTTAGTATTTCTGGAATTGTAGAATCTGACTTGGGTAATCTAATTTGGTATAGAGGATAATTTTTCCCTAAAATCTCATTATAAAACATTTTAATCGCCCAAAATAAATTTCCAATACTTGAAGGTGATTCTTTTCTTTTTTTCTTGAATATAAATGAATCAATTTGATCAAATGAAATATCTTTAGGGTCGAATTGATCATAAAATTCAAATAACTCTAAAAGTTTCTTCTTATAAATTTTTCGTGTTGGAACTTTAAATTCACGTTTTTCAAATTCTTTTTCAATTAATTTTTCTATATCTGTCATATCTTTTAATATAACTTACAATGAGTTTTCATGAGATTTGTGCGACTGGAACATCGGAAATTTTTCGGTTGTAGCAAATTGTTAATTGAATGTTTGTCAGTTCGTTATTTAGTTTAAATGTACGCATAAATTTCATGAGGTGTTGACATATGCTTTTCTTTTCTATCCATCAGAGGTTTTGTTACACCCTCTATTTTCATAAAGACATTCAGAATTTCCCTCTATTAAGTCTGTTTCTTCTGCTTCCCTACGTTTCTCGTTTGTATTTACATGAACGTGATAGTGAGTAAACTCTTTATTTTCAGCACATTCTAGATGTTCCTTATCTTGAGTCCTAGATTTTAAATCTCCTTCTCCAATATAAATCGCATCCCAACCCGTAAAGGTTTGTTTAGCAAAAATATAGTTCCCATCTATTTCCTTAAATTTTGTTTCTTTTGGGTAAATTGTGAAAGTGTAGTCATTTCCACTCTTACCAGTCCAGTTTATTTTTTCATTTGCCATAATATGTAAGTTTAAATTTTTATTTCTTAAAGCTTATGCCTAACTATTATACTATATAAGCTTATCCCTCTTAAATTATTGGAATAAGAATGAATTACTAATTAAGCATTAAAAATATTAAATCAGGATGGAAGTTTATTACGGGAAAACCGTAATGATGTGAAAATTTTAAAGTGTATTTTTATTAATTAATAATATTTATTATGGCAGTAAAACATTTATTAACAGGAGAAGTTCATAAAGGACAAAAAGGCGGAACAACTGGATGCGGATTTGATACAAAAGAACAGTCAACACATTGGGTTAATTCTAATGAAAGAATTACTTGTGATAAAAATGGTTGCAAGTAAATAGCAGATACATGTTTTATCGCAGTTTACGAACTAAATTTTGAGAAGTTCAATGAGAAAATATTTTTCCGTGCTTATAATTAGGTATTGCTTTTTACTAATATATCGGGTTTAGAGCCGATATATTGCTTAATCGAATTGAGAGCCAATAATTGATTAATAATTTATAGAATTTCTGAATGCTTGAGTAGTTTATGAGTAAAAACTTCTAGGTTACTTTTATTTTCTAATTGTTCTAAGGAAACCAAATGTACCTAATAGGGGGTTATTTGTATTTGTATAAGCTATGGTTTAGGCAAGGAAAGTTGGGGTTTGAAATCGGAAATTAAGTTTTAAAGTTACTTTAATTTTTCTTTTTGTCATAATTGAGCAATTTTTTTGGGTGTTGTTGTGTACAGAGTTTTTTATAACTCATTCCAAAAGTCTTCATAGAATCCTAAATAATCATCTATGAAATCCACATAGTCAAAACCAACAGATTTAAGAAAAAATTTCTTACCTAAGTTCTGTTTAGTAGATTTAGAGTGGTTAATGTAAAAGCCATGTCTTTTCTCTTCTGGATTAGTTTTATAGTATTTGGCTCTTTGGAGAAGTAACCATCTTATAAATACTTCTTGCTCATTTAATCCAAGTCCTATAATTATTAAGTCTTTCTCAAAGAATAATTTAATCCAAGTCTGATATTGAGTTAATTTTTCTACTGAATTTTTATTTGGAAAGTGACGTTTTGCTCTATTAACCATTAGAAGGTATTGATTCAGTCCTAATTTTATCGAGCGCTTATAGTTTTTCTGACCATGCATATGCCAAATCGAGAAAGAATTAAAAGGGTCTTCTTTTTCATTATCAGAAAAATAGGAATCCCAAGGGTAAAAATCTGATAATAACCTGTTTCCATTTATTCGGTGCCTAAACATTTCTGCTTTAATTGACTTTTGAAGAACAAAGTCAAAGTTTGTAGTTAAAATTGGAGCGTTTAAATCTCGTATTTTTGTGACAATTTTCTTGTGATGTGATTTAGGTTTCCAATCGAGTTTTTCTGCAAATTCTTCTTGAAGAGTTTTTTTTACTTTACCAGATTTTTGAAGATCAATAACATCATAAAATTCTGTTAAGGCGATTCCTTCAGGAATGAAATTTCTTTTTTGAGGTGAAATGTCATTATAAATATCTAGAAGTAAGCCTTCCCATGAAACATCCCCTTCATTCTTTTTTTGATTGAACCTGTTAATACCATTTCCAATTAAAAAACAAGGCTTTCTTTCTCTGATTGTAGTTAGTAATTCTTTATGTGTTCTGTTGTTCATAGCTATTTTTTAGGTGTTGTTGTAATTTACTGGTTTTTTAATTGAATTTTCATCAAGAATAGATTGAATAGAATCCACCCCGAAGAGTGGCGTTAATCAAAATCCAACAAATTCAGTTGCTTTTACAGTAATGGCTTTTTCAAGTGTTACTTTTAAATTAGTACAAACCATTTTCAAGTCAATCATTGCCTGATTTGATGATTTCTGTTGATGCCATAATGTAGTGTTGGGTAAAGTATAAGTTTTAGTGTCATTATTATTTTTAAATTTTTCCAAATAACCTAAATCTTCCAAAGCGGTTTTTACTTGTGTATGTAACTTATCAATATCATAAGATATTAATACATTTCCAATGGTTGTTCCCATAAATTATGTTTTAAATTTTAATAAAAAAAAAGTTATCTGATTATAGATAATTGAGATTTTCCGTAAATTAATCTGATTTTTTTGTTATTCTAGTTGGGATAATTGAGTAATTATTTCAGGTGCTATTGTAGGTGTTTTTTTAATTGGGATTAGAATCTAAAATAACACAATCACAACTTTTCGTTTTAGCTGGTAAAAGAATCGGTTTTGTCAAACTTCCATTTGGTTCAAGTGTTCTTTCAAAAGTAATATTTTTCTGTTTTATGATATCACTATTTTTGTCATAAGCTGTTACTCTAACTATAACATTATTATGAGTTCTTTCAAATAAATTAGTGATTGTTAAATTAGTTGTTGATGTGACTAACATGTTTTCAATCTCTGAGCAGTCTGCTCTTAATTCAATTTTTTTCGGTGTATTTAGGATGGATTCAAGATTATAACCGTTTTGAGTCATGTAAATATAAATTCCAGCTCCGATTATAGCAATTACAAGAATAGATTTAGATAGTTTTTTCATTTGTTTTTTATTAAATATAGTAATAATATAATCTTAAAAAATCCTTTTCATTCATTTTTTTAAAGAATTCATTTTACTACAAATTAGGAAATTTAAATTTCAAATTGTTACGGGAAAACCGTAAAGAGATAATAAATTGCTTTTATATATTTAGACTACTTGTTTTAAGTATTTCATGAAAAATAAATATGAAATTTCTTAATAGCTTTAATAGGATTTTAAAACACCAGATATGGTATATAAATTAACAGTGTAAAACAATTTTTAACCTGTAGCCATATTTCAGGACTAGACATTTAATGCAGCTTTGTTATCGTTAATGAGTGACAAATCTTTAAATAGTGATCAATTTACATATGATATAATAGTTATTATGACATGAACTTTCCGCCAGAATTGAAGTATATTGTCAGTACTTCAAAATTAAAAATAGAAATTAATAGAAACAGTACTACGGCCGTTGTATTTATTCATGGCATATTGAGTAATAGTAAGAATGCATTTAAATTGCAGGATTATTCTCATTTGTATTTTTGGGATATAATTAACCAAATACAAATATTTAAATCTTTTGATATGTGTTTGTTTAATTATGGTAGATTTAATCTTACAAACGTGTTTCAATTGAGATCTCCAATAAATAGTTTAACAAAAATCGCCTACGAACTACGGGACAACTTAAAAAATTATTCTAATGTAATATTTATTGGGCATAGTCAAGGGGGGCTGTTAGGTAAAACATTTGCAACTTTATTTTCAGATGAGTATTCTATATATCTTTTTACGTTACATACTCCACATGAAAATATTAGCCTGTCTGTGATGAAATATGAATATGATAAGGAATGGAACGAAAAGGTTTCCTTTCAAATTCCACATACATTTTGTGCTAGTATAAATGACACCCGTTTTGCAGCACCGAAGAATGCATTGCATAGTTTTACTGATGATTTTTATCTTTCTTATGATTCATCAAAGCTTAATTTAGGGCATGGACATTTATCATCGGCACCAGATAAACAGTTAATAGATAAAATTGCAGCAAATTCATTTTATTTTATTAATTCAGATTTAGAAAATACGATATTTCCATTTAATTATTATTCAAATAAAGACTTTTTAGAAGAAAATGGAAAATATATTTGCTTTTCAAGTTCAATTTCGAGAATAAAGGAATATTTGAATATTTCAAATAAAGAAATATTTGACCCTTCACTGTTTTCTGATGATCCAGATGGAATAAAAGTTTTTGATGAGCTTATTAGTTCGAATGAAAATATTTATTTGAATAGTTGTTCCGCAAACTTTTTCAATAAATATTCACTAAGAAAAGACTATTCAAATGCAATTGGTGTTGTTGACTTAGATGCTGTATTTGAAGAAACATTTGATGAAATAAATTTAAAATTATGTGAAGATTCTTTTGAATATTCTAAGAGTAATGATAATCCTTATTCAGAAATAATATTTGATCCAATTGATTTTAAATTTTTAAAGTGTAAAAAACTGATTTATAACTTTGAGTTTAGAAAAATATTTATAGATGTTTGCAAGGAAAATAGATATAAATTGAGCGAATTTGTTAAAGATAAAACAAAGTTTCATAATGGTTTGAATAGGTCAATTAAAATTTTAAAAGATAAAATATTTAGAGATATTTATAATAAAGCCTTTTTTATTGATGGCGTTTCAGATGTTTATTACGATGAATTTGAATATTGCATAATGAAGCTTATTGGTGAATTGAGAGATCATTCTATTTCTAAGTTTAGATTTGAGGTTGTTTATGAATATAGTAGGAAAATATTTTTTTTAAAAAAAATATATTTGAACTTACGTTCATTGCAAATTGTTATCTCAAAAATTATGAGAAGTGATGGGCAACTTTATTGGCTTGATAGGGATATTAAGATAATTCATAAATTTCTAAATTGAAATTTAGAGGTTTTCCCTATAAAACTATGGATGTTTTCACAGCCTATAACAAAGAGCTGAGTTAAAAAACAAGTCTTTTTACCCTAATTTAGACACAAAATTTTCATCATAAGGCAAGCCCGATTTTTCAGTTGTACAAATCTTATAAACTCGTTAGCCACAATTACGAAAAAACAATAATAATTCACTTATTTAGTGAATTATTTAAACTTTATACATACATTTGCAGTATGAAAATAAATGCCTATGAAAATAATTTTCGAAGAAGAATATCTCTCAGAGCTTTATGAGAACGGTAAAGCAAAAAACAAGAAATATAGATTCCAAAAAAACGTTATTAAGAAATACGTTCAAACAATTGATAAATTAAGAGTTGCAATAAAAATTGAGGATTTATTCCCTCTAAAGAGTTTAAATTATGAGAAATTAATAGGAACTAAAAAAGGATTAGAATCTGTCCGAGTAGATCAAAAATATCGGATAGAATTTAAGATCGTTATTGAAGGAGATGAACCAGATACAATAACAATTTGTTCAATTATTGAATTAAGCAATCATTACAAGTAAAACCGCAAACGTATGGCAACGAAAACCCAATTAATACCATTTCAAGCAACACATCCTGGAATATTAATTAAAGATGAGCTTGATGCTCGACCTGATATAAATCAAAAAGATTTATCTAAAGAATTAGGAGTTCTTCCTTCTTTCTTAAATGAAATAATAAAAGGAAAAAGACCAGTTACAGCTGATATTGCAATCTTATTAGAAAAGATTTTAGAAATACCTGCTGATTATTGGATGAAATTTCAATCTCAGTATGAGATTGATTTAGCTCGAATAAAAGAAAAAAACATTAAAAGAATAAAAAATATTGAAATTTGGGGAATAATAAAAGAATATGTTCCTGTTAAGTATTTTAAAAAATTTGGCTATCTGAAAGATAATTTAGAGGAAGATATCAAAACAATTAAATCAATATATAATATAAATACAATTGATGGATTAATATCAACTTATGCAGATAATAAATTATCTTTTTATAGAAAATCAGAGAAATTAAAAATCAATGAAAAGAATATGTTTGCTTGGAGTACTTTAGCAAAATACGAGGCTAAAAAGCAAAAAGTTAACACATTTAATTTTGATAATATTAACCAACTTTGTTTAAAATTAAATAAAGTTTTTTATGAAAATGTTGACACTATAAATAAGGTAAAGAAAACTTTAAATCAGTATGGAATAAAATTAGTTTTAATTGAAAAATTAGAAAAAACTCCAATTGATGGTTTTTCTTTTTGGTCAGAAAACAACCCTGTAATTGCACTTACATTGAGACACAGTCGAATTGATAATTTTGCATTTACAATTATGCACGAAATTGCTCATATTGATTTACATTTAAGAAAAAACAAAGACCGAATATTTTTAGAATTAACAAAAAGAGAAAATATAGATAACTGCGAGAAAGAAGCTGATAAATTTGCTCAACAAAAACTTATTTCACTAGAGATATGGGATGAAATTCTTAAAAATCAACCATTAAGCGAAGATAAAATTATAGAGTTAGGAGATAAATTTATCATTAATCCTGCCATTTTACTTGGTAGAGTTTGCTTTGAAATGAATTACTATGCTTTAAAAACAATCATTGACAAAAAAATGAGATAACTGTGGCTAACAAAGAACTGAGTTAAAAACCAAGTCTTTTTTAATAGACAATGTTTCACTTTATAAAGGAAAAAAGAAACTATATGTGATGCAGTTGTTAATAGCTACTGAAATATTATCCTGACAACCATTTTATAACTTCTTTTAATAGATTGATTAGTTCTTGATTTATATTTAATCTATAAACAATAATAAAAACTGCTATTGCCTTTGTTGTTTGCCACCAAGTCCAGTTAGGTAATGGTATCTCTATGTGATTTTTTCTACTCATGATTTGCAGATGTTATTTTCTTGTTTATTTATTCAAAATTCTATTTTAGTTTTTAGAATTTTTAAGACATGAACTTTTCACCTTTGTTTACAAGGTAATTATAGCGGTTGAATATTAAAAGGACATCAAAAAACCGTCTATCCAAACAAAGAAAAATAATTTATTTTATAATAATAGCTTGTAAGAGTAATGGATGTTTTTCAATGATATGGTGATTAAAAAAAAACTATGAAAAAGTGAATATTTTCTTATTCTCTTCCTAGTTAATTTACTTCTAATAATTGTTAGTTTTTTAAAAGAATTCAGCCTGTTATTATATTTTTTTACTACATTTGAATTATAAACTTTTTCATAGAAGTTTATCTTTTCATAGCAATTTTTTTTAAAGGTTTTCATTAATTTGAGAGCCTTTCTTTTTTGTACAACTCAAATTATTCTTAAACATTGAATTAACTAGTTTGTGAGTTTTTAACTCAAAAACCAGTTACTAAAAATCAAGATTTTCACTTTAATTTCAAAGTAGAAACCCATAAAAAGTAAGGTAAAACCGTAATGAGGTAAAAAAGAGCTTTCATAACTTTGAAATGTAAAATCCTGAAATAGGTTGACTAAAATTTAAACACTTTTAGTTAAACTATGGACACAAAGACAAAACAACCGAGGTTCCAACTATGAAAAAGAAATGATAATATGACAAAAACAGTGATAATTGCTTTTAATGAGTTTATGACTAATACTGTAAATTTAGATAAAGACAGAACAAAGGAAGCTAGAAGTAGCAGAGATTGGTTAGTAAAACAAATTAAGAGTTTTCCAACAGATGATAATGACTTTCCATTCTTACATCCTGACTTATATGTTTATTTCGGTTCTTTTGCTAGAAGGACAAAGAAAAGACCCCTTGATGATATCGACATGATAATCGTTTTGCATGCACAAGGAAATAGTTACAATGAATACTCTGATAAGATTGAAATAACTGCAACAGAATCGGCTGATAGGCAATTGAAATTATGCCATGATAATACAAGAAACATAAATTCTATCAAGGTTATAAATAAGTCTATTAAAGCTTTAGAAGGTATAGACCAATACAAAAATGCCAAAATAAAAAGAAATCAAGAAGCAGCAACTTTGCAATTAAAATCAAAAGATTGGAATTTTGACGTTGTTCCAGCTTTTATTACAAATGAAGATGTAAATGGTAAAACCTTTTACTTAATACCTGATGGTAAAGGTAATTGGAAAAAAACTGACCCAAGATTAGATAGAGATAGAACTACAAATGTAAACCAATCTAAAAATGGAAGAGTTTTAAATGTTATCCGAGCTGTAAAATATTGGAATAAAAGACCAACAATGCCATCAATGGGTTCGTATTTGTTGGAAAATATGATACTTGACTATTACGAGAATTCTAGTACTGAAGCAAGTCAATATGTAGACATTGAACTTGTGAAAATTTTTGGAGATATAAAATCTAGAGTTTATAACATTGTGAATGACCCCAAAAATATTCAAGGAAATATAAATAATCTAAGTTGGGATGAAAAAAACAAAATTTCTGAAAGAGCAAGTCTAGACTACGAAAGAGCCAAAGAAGCTAGGAAATTTGAAGGAGAAGAAAAACATAAAGAATCAATAAATAAATGGAGAGAAATCTTTGGAATCGATTTTCCTGAATACGAATAATTATGGGTGAAGAAATAATAAACAAAGAAAACTATACTGAGAATATTGAGTTATTAGCAGCACAAAAACAATTATACATTATTGCTAAAAGAATATTTGTATTTCAAATAATTTTGACCTCTGTAGTAGTGGTATTATTGTCTATTTTCAATTTATTTGTAGATACAAGTAAAATACTTTCAGTTTACAGTATTCTAATTGCATTTATTGACTTGTTATTAATTAAAGATTTAATAAAAAGGTATAAAGACAAAGCTGCAAGAATTCAAGAACAGTTTGATACTATGGTACTTTCAATACCTACTAACACTTTAATAGAGAAAGTTGATTTGGAAGAAATTGGAAGATATGCTAGAAAGCACAAGAAAATAGACCCAATATATTCTAAACTTAAAAACTGGTATTCAACATCAATTAAAGAAATTGACAACCCAGTTGCCAGAATAGTTTGTCAAAGGTCAAACTTTGTTTATGATTTTACACTAAGAAAGAACTACAATTTAGCATTGTCAATTCTTATTGGAGTAATGAGTTTGATTGTTATTGTTTTAGCTATTGTTAATGAGTCAAATTTAATTGACTTTTTCTTAACAGGGGTATTGCCAATTCTGCCAATTTTAATGTTATTTGTCCAAGTTTTAAAAGACAATAAAACCTCCAATAACAACTTAGAAAAACTTAAACAGGTTGCTAATGAAAGTTGGGATAAAGTGTTAAATAATCAACCAATAGATATTAGTCAAACAAGCAGAAATTTACAAGACATGATATTTCAGAACAGAATTAATAGCCCATTAATCTTTGAGTGGTTTTATAACATAAAAAGAAAACAGTTAGAAGAAGAAATGTATTATTCTGTCGATAGGTTAGTGGTAGAGTATAAAGCAGCAAATGACTAACAAAGAACTGAGTTAAAAAACAAGTTTTTTTATACTAATTTAGAAGCGAAATTTTCATCATAAGGTATTCCTATTTAGCTATAGAAAATGATTGTTTTAATAGTTTATTACTTACTGCAATTAATACATGTTATAAATAGAAAGAACATTATTTTTTTAATAAACCTAACAACTGTTTTGTCACAATTATTCATTATATTTGTGACAAATTTAATTTAAAAAAATGTCTGAATCAGTTGAAAATACTATAAATACAGCAATATCAAATTATAAGCGTGGAAAAATATTTTTCCCGTCAAGTTTTTCAAAATTTGGATCGTCTAGCGCTGTAAGACAGGCTTTAAATAGATTAGAAGATAAAGGTAGGCTAATAAGATTAGCTAAAGGGATTTACCTATATCCAAAAAAACACGAATTATTAGGAGTTCTTCAACCTAGTATTGAAGAAATAGCATTAGCAATTTCTAAGAGAGATAAAGCTAGAATTATTCCAACAGGTATTAACGCGCTTAATAAACTAGGATTATCCACCCAAGTACCTATGAATATGGTTTATTTGACAGATGGAACTCCAAGAACAATAAAAATTAAGAATAGAACTATTAAATTTAAAATAGCTTCACCAAAATTACTCTCTGCAAAAAATGAAACTAATGTATTAATTATTCAGGCTCTTAGAGAACTTGGGAAAGAAAATATAGATTCTACAATCATAAATAAAATTAAAAACATTTTAAAAGAAATTGATACTAAGGATATAAAATATGATATGAAACTTGCTCCTGTTTGGATATCCGAAATAATAGAAAATATAATAGAAAAATAATATGGAAAAGTGGTTTAACCTACCCGAAAATGATAGAAAAGAAATAATAAACCAAGTAAGTGCAAAAACGGGTTTACTCCCTACTGCTATAGAGAAGGATTTTTGGGTAATGATAGCTCTAAATGCCATTTGCAATTCTGAATATGCTAAATACCTTGTATTTAAAGGAGGGACATCATTAAGTAAATCTTATGGTCTAATTGAAAGGTTTTCTGAAGATATAGATTTAGCTATAGATAGATCTTTCTTCAAATTTGATGGTGATTTAAAACCTAAAGAGGTGACAAAATTGCGAAAAACAGCATGCAAATTTATTGTTGAGGTATTTATAGATAAATTATCTGTTGTTTTGAAAGAAATGAAAGTAAAGGAATTTACTTTAAATCATGTTGAATTCGAAAGATCAGATACAGATCCATTAGCAATAGAATTAAATTATAAACCTCTCACTGAAAAAGTAGATTATCTTAAACCTAGAATACTAATCGAAATCAGTTCTAGGTCATTAAGAGACCCTTTTGAAAATAGAGAATTAGTATCATTTATTGGAGAACATTATCCTGAACTACCATTTGTAGATAAGCCAATTATGGTACCAACCGTATTACCAACAAGAACTATTTTAGAAAAAATATTTTTACTTCATGAAGAATTTCAAAAGCCAAAAGACAGAGAAATTAGAAGTCAGAGAATGACAAGACACCTATATGACATTTCAAAATTAATGGATACAAAATATATGGAAGATGCTCTTACAGACAGAGGATTATACAATAATATTGTTACACATAGAGAAATGCTAACAAATGTTTCATGGGTAGACTATTCCAAACACGAACCAAAAGATATAAATTTCATTCCTCCTGAAACAGAGATTGATAAATGGGAAAAAGACTATACTGCAATGAAAGAAAGTATGTTTTATGGAGAAACTGAATCTTTCGAAAATCTAATTAAGAAATTGAAAGAATTAAATAATAGAATTAATAAAATTAAATAACCTCAAAAATGTAAAACATAAAGATGGTAAAATTACATCATTTGTGGATACAGATGGTAATGGATTATGGTAGAGTATTGATGGGTAACGAAAAAAATACGACGGCACAACAAAGAACTGAGTTAAAAAACAAGTCTTTTTACACTAATTTAGAAGCGAAATTTTTATCATAAGGCAAACCCGATTTTTCAGTCGCACAAATCATACTCAATCTCGTTGGCATAAATAGCTCGACATTTACTTGTTATGGGTAGTTTTTTTGATTTGCCAAAAAAAATATTATGCTTTTGAATGTGAGAATAATTTTTAATATCATTAGATAAAATAAAAACTACTCAGAGAAGTAGCTTTAATTAAATACCAACAAATTCAGTTGCCTTGACAGTAATAACTTTTTCAAGTGTTACTTTTAATTTTGTGCAAACCATTTTCAAGTCAATCATTGCCTGATTTGATGATTTTGTTGGATGCCATAGTGTAGTATTAGGCAAAGTATATATTTTTGGGTCATTATTATGTTTAAATCTTTCCAAATAACCTAAAACCTCCAAATCAGTTTTCACCTGTGTATGTGATTTATCAATATCATAAGACATTAATACCTTTCCAGTTGTTGTTCCCATAAATTAATTTTCTTTTTGTAAAGAATTATTGTTATTCTAGTTGGTATAATTGAGTAACTATTTGAGCAGTTTGTTATTGCGTCTGAACTTAAAAGATTTCAATAGCACTATAACCACTTTATCCATTTTCAATCAATTGATTAATAAAATGATCTAATCCATAGGAGTATTCACTCTCCTGAAGAGCATCATTTAAAGCTTCTTTTCCGGCTTCTTTAAGCGCTTTTATGTTTTTGTCTGATGCATTGGACATGTCGGTATCATAATGTCGTTTATCTAATGGCACGTCAATACGTTTATAATTAAATTGAGGATTTCCATTAAATGTTCCAAAAATTTGTTTCATTTGGTAATCTACGGTATCTATACTTCCATCCATCATAATATCAGGAGCAGCCTTCGCCCACTTAATAACATCCCAAAAACCAACTTTCAATATTTTTGGAAATCTAAGTTGTCCACCTCCTGTACCTATTGATAAGAATAACATATCATTTGCATTTGGGTATTTTTTCTGCTCAAATATGGTATTTCTACATTCGGCAAAAGCGCACATTGCAGGGTTGTTGGCAAATACTCCTCCGTCCAGATTTATCATCAGTTTATTGGTTGCTATATTTTTAATAATTGCAGGGGGGAAATACGTTGGTGCAGCAGACGTGGATCTTGCAACATCTTTTAAATAAAAATTCCTTTTTTTATCTTTTTTTTCTCTGCTGTTAAAGAAAAATGAAGATTGCTTATTCATGTCATAGGTTGTAACGACACACGGTTTTATTAAATTACTGAATTTTAAATTACCAAACTCTTCCTCTAATATTTTTTCGATATTTTTAGCGCTAAATCTTGTAGCATTGAAAAGTTGCCTTAGACCAAACCATGGATGTTTTTTTGCATCGGTAAATATTAATTTACCTTTTTTAGAGTACAGCTCCAATGCTTGTGAAGCTATATATTTTGATGATGGTGTATTCACTCCATTTTCTGGATTTGGTGTTAAGTAAAAACAAGCCAGAATTCCACCGGTACTTGTACCAACTATGATGTCAAAAAAATCAGCTAATCTCGCATTGGGATTGTTTGTTTTTTCTATAAGTTGCTTTTCTACATATTCTAAAACTGTAGCAGGAATAATTCCCCTGATACCTCCACCATCTAACGAAAGGATTCTTACTTTTTTACTCATAGTTCATTACTTTTAATTAAGGATTTTTAATTTTTCTAAGCTTTCTAAATACCATGAATGAGCGAGAGGATATTTTTCAATATCCTTAATCCATTTATATTTTTCATAGTAGCGGGCATAGTCATTCAATAGTTTTTTATATTGCTCTTGATCTTTCTTTTTTGCCGTTGTGCTATTCCAAGACTGCCAAGATCGACTGAGGTAGACTTGTGCAAGTTCGTACAACCCCCAAGGTGTTTCTCTTATTCCTGATAGCAATGCCTTAATCAATACTTTGTATTGTGTTTGATCTAATTTATTCATTAAATCTTGCTGAGTTAATAGTTTTATAGCATTTTCTTTCAAAGAATTATTATCGCTATCTTCAAGACTTAAAAGTTTTATTAAATATGTATTTGTTAAAGATTTGTTTCTCAAAATATTGAATTGAAATGGTTCCATCGTATTTGATGGTGTATATGATAATCCCAACACCCAAAGTTGTTCTGCATTAAGTGCTTTATTGTTTAAATCGACAAACAGAGTATCTGCTTTTGACTTAATTTCAGGATTGCTCAAATACCCAAAAACAATTTCGCCATCTATATTTTCCATTATTGCAAAAAATCGTTCCTCCTCTCCCTTTCTTAATTTTAACTCATTGACCTTGAACATACTTTTTGGAAATGCTTGGGTTAATCCATAATGTTGATCGTCAAGTGTAATATTGATTTCTTTCGGATTTCCATTTTGATCTACTGAATAATAATGTTCATTTGAAATTTTAGTTATTTCTTTTTTTAATTGAGTGATGGGTTCATTCATTTTGTGCCGAGCGTATTCTATACCAAGTGAAAGCACCGTCATGAAAATGGCAAAAATCATAGACACATAAATGGAAAATTTAAATTTTCTTGGTTTTTCTTTAGATTGCTCAATTTCCAGCAGCTTGTACACTTTCATAATGCAATAGATGCTAACTCCCATAGAACCTGCAGCTGCTATTTTTGTTATTAATGATGGATCCATATTCGTTTGGTTTTTGATTTAATTTTATTTCAAACTTTGAAATAATTTTTGCTCAACATCAAAAGATTTCAAATGGGACGATTAAGTTTATTAATTATAGTAAAGCTCCTAGACTAGGTATTTTTTTAGCAATTGTTACTGCAATATCTCCAAGTTCTACGATTTGTTCTTTTAATGCAGCCTGAGATTCATTTGCAGCTGAAGCTTCTTTCACTACCTCAATCAATTGTGCATAAATTTCCATATCTGTATTATCTGGAGTGATAAGATCAATTTCTTTTTTAGAGAGTTCATGTAATTTATCAAGTTCGTTTTTATACTCACCAATAAATGCTTTTCGATTTATTAAGGCTCTTTGTGCTAATCTTTCTTTAAATGTTAATGGCATATTTTTTTATTTTTTAAATAGGTTATCAAATTTTGTTTTTATTTCTGTCATTTGTTTTTCAATATTGTTTACATCAACTTTTTTCACATCTTTTAATATTTTTTCAACACCTACAGAATAACTTGACAGTTTTTGAGCTGTTTCCGTTCTCAAATTCTCGATCCCAAATTCATTTAATAGTTCTTCTTGAGCATCATGTACTTTACGAACAGAAGCCAAATGCCCTGTAACTATTGAGTTTGCGTAAATGATTTGATTATAAGACCTATCAATAGCCCCCAGTACCTCTTTTTCTTGTGCTTCTATAGGTGCTAATAAAATTTTACGGAAGGTCTCAACTTCCTCATGTACAACAACAACAAAATCTTTCATATTACCGATTGCTCGTTTTTGTTTGTCAGCATCAGAACTGTTTTTTGCAGCATCAATTAAAGAGCCAGTCATCGACTCAAATGCACCTGAATTTGCATCTGAAAAATCCTGCTCTAATAATTTTCCAATTTGATAAGGAGCATACTTATCATCAACAAATGTATTTACATCTTTCTTCATTCTAGTAAATAAAATAGTGACTAGCGCTTTGTGTGCTTGATACGCATTTACAACATCTCTACCAACAGTTGCTGATAATTCTACTGATTCTTTAGGTACAACTGCACAAGATGTAATCAGTGCAATTATGGATAATAACGATAAAATCTTCTTCATAATTTGTTATTTAGTTTTATTGTTCAAAATTTTAATTCTCAATTTTTGGATTATTTGAATCTATGTGTTCTAAAATCCAAGGTTTATAGGCAGGTTCTCTCTTATTTTCATTGTTTTTGGTTCTTTTAAAAACACTTTCGTGTATGTGCGGTTCTCCGTGAGTTTCTGTATTCCAGGTTCTTTTTGCTCGTTTGAATATTTTCCCAATGAATCCTTTTTGTTCATTGTGCATCATTCCATTGATATCTGGAGAACTGTTCATTAAACTTTTGTACGATTGGGAGTTGATATAGATAATTAAACCTTTGTCAATGGCTTCTCGTGTCATCCATTTTAATGAAATGTCAGATAAATCATCTTCTTCATAACCTCCACCAACATCAGTATGTACACCCGCAAACCAAACTTGTTTTAGTTTATCAACCATTGAGTTATTGCTTATAGGATCCCAAAAAACTGGATGGAAAGTTTTTCTTTCATCATCAATAGCTAAGGCGTGTCGTGCAAATTTTATGCTTTCACTTAAATTGAAGGAGTGGAATTTATGCGAGAAAAAAGTGTCAAGGATTACACTTAATCCTTTAGATGGAATTCCTAAAGCAGCAACAGTATCCCAAACACCCACAAATTCTATGTTACACCACATTGTATGGTGCTTATTAATAAAAGCACTAGCTTTAATTATATGATTCTTTTTTTTATAAATGGTAAAGGCTTCTTTAATAAGATCGACTCTAGATTTTGGTAAAATCCCGAATAAATGAATAAAACTTGACAAGCTTCTAACAGTGGCTGCCCCTCGGCTAAAACCAAAAAGATATATTTTATCTCCGGCTTCAAAGTTTTCAAAAATAAATTGATAGCATTCTAAAATATTTTTTGAGAACCCACTGCCAAAAAGTGATCCTGTCACTTTTTTAATATCGGTCCCTAAGCCAGGATCATAATAGGCAATTTGTCTACTGGTTCTGTCTTCAATCATGTTGAATAACTTGTATACATTGGTATTACTACCCACACCACCTTTTTGGTTGGTTCCATCACAAAAAACAATTATGTTTTTCCCCATTGTTAGTCTTTAGCTTTTAAATTACATTTAGAGTAAAAGTTTACTTTTTTCATTACAAACCCTACAAGGTTTGCTATCTGAACTATTAGACCATACTCTTCATGTTTGATCACACCTATCTTAATTTACAATCACCTCTGTTGAGCTAATTTGCTCGATTATAGTAATTTTCATTTTTATGTTTCATTTCTCTGGACTATCATCAAAAAATTATGAGTTCTTATCTTAAGAAAAATTCATTTTCAGAAAATTACAAATATTAAAATCTATTTTATTACGGCAAAACCGTAATTTTTAAAATTTCCGTAATGATTTAATAGACAATTACATACATAAAAAAAGTGGTTGAGATTATCTTAAAACAAAACACCACCTCTTAAAAAGAGGTGGTGAAAATTGCTATGAAAAAGATTGGAACGATGTTCCAATTGGTAGTAAATATAAAAAATATAATTAAAACTATAGGTGGTTATTTGTGTTTAAATTTGATTCAAGCTGAAGTAGATTGATTATTATCTAATTAAACTAAAATGCCCATTTCTTATTTTTCTACTCCCATTAGTATCCATTAGTTCAACTGTAAACCAATAATCAAAAGATGGAAGTATAGTGGACTTACTATATTAGACTGGACATAAAGTTGCGAGAATTAGAGTTACATAAATTAACTTTTATTCATTATTACGGCTTTACCGTAATATTTATTTTAAAAAAAACAATTAATTTACTGCGTTAAAATAAGGGGAAATTCTTTTTGAAAAAGATAGTGCTAAATGGAAGTATAAAAAGCTTTAAAAATAAAAAAGAGGGTTAAATAAACCCTCTTTTTTTTGCTTCGAGCAATAATTGTTCATCATCACCATTAACATTAAATAGTTGCTTAATGTAGTTTTTTCTTTTCTCAATAGCACTTAATGATAATGGAATGTAATCTACTAAGTTTTTGGTTTTCACTCCTTTTGACAAATGAAAGATTATTTTTTTATGATATTCATCTAAAAGCTCATCATTCAAAATAATTTTATCTTTAATTTTTTGTCCGTCTTAAAAAAATTATTAAGTTGAATTAGAAATATGGTACTATACCATGATTTTGAGTTTTTGAAATTTTTTGTTGAAGGTAACAGAAATCGTAGAATAATAATTACGGTAAAATCGTAATTATTTAGTTATGCTATTAATAAAGGCTCTTAACTTTTTCGTTGGGACCACAACAATTGGCAAACAGGATTTTATTATACTAAACCATTTTTCCTAATTTAAATTGAAAGTCATTTACCTAGATTATGACCCCAATTCTAATTGATTTTTCACTAGGTGATAATAGCTAGCTTTATTTTTAACTAATTGAGAATGATTTCCTTGTTCAACAATTTTTCCATTTTTAAGTACAATTATTTGGTCAGCGTTTTTTACGGTACTTAATCTATGTGCGATAATTACAACTGTTTTACCATTAAAAAAACCTTGTAAATTATCGTGAATAATTTTTTCGTTTTCTGCATCTAATGCACTCGTTGCCTCATCAAAATATATATAATGCGGGTTTTTATAAATAGCTCTAGCAATTAATATTCTTTGCTTTTGCCCTCCAGAGATACCATTCCCTGATGCTCCAATTTTTGTTTTAAGTTTTAACGGGAGTGATGTAATAAAATCTTCGATATTAGCTGTTCTGATAGCATGCTGTAATTTTTCTTCATCAATATTCTCCTCACCTGTTGCAATGTTTCTTTCAATAGTATCCGAAAAAATATAACCATCTTGCATGACTACTCCACAGTTTTCTCGGATGCTTTTGGGAGATAATTCCAAGATATCATCATAATTGAAATAGATTTTTCCTAAAGTAGGATTGTAAAACCTAAGTAATAACTTCATTAAAGTAGTTTTTCCACTTCCACTGGCTCCTACAATAGCTGTCACCTTACTTTCAGGTATTATTAAATTAATGTCTTTTAATACAAATGGTGATTTTGGTCCTTCATACTGGAAAGAAAGGTTTTGTAATCGGATTCCCTTTTCTATACCATTATGTTTAAAAATATCTCCTGTTATTACGAGTTCTTTTAATTTATTTAGTTTACCATCTACTATAATATCGACCTCTTCTTCAGGGTGATTTTGAACTTCATTTAATCGTTCTAAACTCAATTTAGCATCTTGTAATGAACGGAAAAAATTCACCAATTGGTTTACAGGTGAATTCATTTGCCCTATAATATAAGAGATGCTTAATAAGGTCCCTAATGTCATATTTCCCTGCACTACATAACTTGCTGCCAAAAAGGTAACTAGTATATTTTTCAATTGATTTAAAAACTCAAATCCGGAAAGTTGTATTTGATTTAGTTTTAAAATTCGAATATTTAATTTAAATAGTTTTTGTTGAATATTCTCCCATTCTATACGTTTAAAATATTCAAACTGATTTAGTTTCATTTCAGTAACACCATTTAACATCTCATAAATTGATTCTTGATTTTCGCTTCGTTGTTGAAAAAGAAAATAATCTAATATTTTTCGTTTTTTAAGCCAATAAAACGACCAAGTAATAGATAGAGCTGTAAGAAATAAATATACCACTAATATTTTTGCGTCATAATACCAAAGCACCCCAAAGAAAACAGAAAACGTAATCATAGAAAAAAAAGTGACTAAACTCTGAGAGGTCAAAAAATGTTCTACTCGCTCATTATCTTGTATTCTTTGATTAAAATCGCCCATCATTTTGGTATCGAAAAATTTGATTGGCAATTGTAATAACTTTTTGAGAAAGTCTGAAATTATAGTAATGCTTATTTTCGTACCAATAAAAAGCATTAACCAGTTTCTAAAAATCTCGATTGTTATCGAACCAAAGAATAATCCTAATTGTGCTAACAAAATAAGACTTATAATGTTTAAATCTTTATTAATCACACCTTTGTCAATAAGATTTTGAGTGAGAAATGGAAAAATTAAAGTAATCCCACTACCCAACAATAGCATTATGAATAATAACACTAATTGTTTTTTGTATGGTGTTAGATAATTTAGAATATATTTTATGGTTAGCTTTTCTTCTTTGGGAGGTCCTCCTTTGATGAATTCATCTGTAGGGTCAAGGAATAAAGCAACTCCTTTGTCTCCATCAGATAACCAAAATTTTTTAAATTTGCTTTCATTTAAAGTGATGAGGCCATGACCAGGGTCTGATATAATAAAAGAATGCTTCCCTGTAATTATATTTTTTTTTATTTTACTTAATACTACAAAATGATTTTGATTCCAATGTAAAATGCAAGGTAATGGCATTTTATTAATTTTTTCAACTGTAAGTTTTGCAGATAATGTTTCAAAACCAATTTTGGTTGCGGCTTCGGTAATGCCCAATAATGAAACTCCTTCACGTGTAATGAAGGAGTTATCTCTTAAATATTGTAATGAATAGTTTTTTTTATAAAAACTAGAAATCATTGCCAAACAGGCAGGACCGCAGTCCATTTGGTCTTTTTGGTGAATAAATTTCATCTATACTCTTAACGTTTCTTCAGTTAATAGGGATTTAGGGCATCTTACATCTGGATAATACCATTTTTCTTTTCCATAAGCCTTCATAGTATCCCTAAAACAAATTTGTTCGAAAGATCGACAATCAATATAATCATTGCATACACTACAAGGACTTTCAGTAGGGATTTCTTCTTGCGGAATCAAAGCCAAATACTTACATTTATCAGAATTCCATATTTCTAATATAGTTTGATTTAAAACATTACCAACTATGAAATTAGGATGCCAATAGAATTCTTCACAAGTAGTTACTTGACCATCAGGTAATATAAATAAATGTGAATAGTTTGCTGAACATACTGATCTATTTTTAAAATCATTAAGTCTTTCAGTTACATTAAAACTTTTCTTTTCTTTTGGTTTTAAACTATCATAATTGACTTGAATGTCCTTAATTTCTTTAACGAAATTATATAAAGCATTTAATTTTTCTTTATTAGGTTTAAATATCTCAAAATTATTGCTATGATATAAAGAAGATTCTGCAAGATCAATTCTCCAATTCTTTAGATTTGATAACTCTTTAACAAAAGCGTAAACAGACCTTAAATCCTCTACATTATCATTTTTAGAATTAATTATTGTGTGTATAACTACTTTTAAATTATACTTTTCAAGTGTTAATAATGTGTTTTTTATTTTTTCAAAATAGTCACTTTTCACATTTAAAATATCAATTAAATTAAAAGGAATTAATGTGTCTAAAGAAACTTGTAAATCAACTATTTTCATTTCTTTTAACACTATTATATCTTCCTCTGAAATTGGTACCTTTGTTGAAATATAAGGTGAAAAATTATACTTTTTTAATTCAAATAATAAATCTTTCCATTGTTTATACAAAAAAAATTCTCCGCCCATTACATTAAATGAACGTGCATTGAAAGAGTGTGCTTCCTTAATTAATTCTTTTATCCTATCAAAAGGAATTTTACAATTCATTTTAACTCTCCTATCAGCATAACAGTAAAAACAATCTGTAGCACAAATTGTATTTAACATCAATGTAATGTCTGTAGGTGTGTGATGACGTTTATTTCGCAGATCTAATTTTTCAAAGATTAATTCTTCTAAATTTATTTTCTTCCTTTTAACTATTTCTTCATTTGAAGTAATAAAACATTTTTTAGGGAAAACATATTTAACACTGTCGTAATCCAACTCTAATCTTTCATCATTATTTATTAATTTATTTACGAAATTAAGAACCAGTTCCTTATCTAAGTTTAAAATTTCTGCTGCCTCAAGGATTGATTGGTCTATATTAGAGCCATCCATACAGTTTAATATAATTGCAAAAACTGGGTGTATAAATGAATTATATCCTTCATCACCACCATTAGGATCTATTCTTACACTTTCTTTTTCTATAAGCAAGACTCTGCCTTGATCTGGTTTAACTATATAAAATGGGTTTAAAATTATGTTCATTTTTTTTATTTTTTTATTAAGTATATTCATAATTTTATAAACTAAAAATTAGTTTATAAAATAATTAAGGAGTTTCTTATGCATTTCCAAGAGCGCACATTTGGCATGAGTTTTTACAATATTGACAATCAGCAATTGATAAAGTTCCTCCCTTGATTTTGCCAAGACCAGCTGATAAAATCTTATCAGCATCCTTGATTGAATTTTAAAGTTTTTTCTCTGAATTTTTCATCTTAATTACTTTTTAAATATTTTAAAATTGTATAGGCTGAAAATTTTCAGCCTATACAATAACTCAAAATTAATTATGAGTTTCCTGGTTGACATGTTTGGCAACCAGCTTTACACGCTTGGCAATCAGCAATTGGAGCTGTCCCTCCTTTTATTTGACCAAGAGTTGTTGATAAAATCTTATCAGCGTCTTTGATTGAATTTTGAAGTTTTCTTTGTAAACTTTTCATTTTTAATTATTTTTTTATTAAAAAAATTGAATCTACATACAACCCGTGTAGTCGGTTTCAGTTGCAACCTATATTTTTATAATCAATTTGCCCTTCGCTTTTCTTCCTGATTGCTTGAGTTAATTGATTTTATTTTGTTTGTGTTATTCCCAAAACTATATCTTAAAGAGAATCTAATTGATTGTCTATTTTCATAATTTTCAAATGAAGTCTTAATTCCGTTAAATACAGAAGTGTTTTTATTTTTAAGAGTTTTGAAAACATCAGAAGCATATATTGTAAATATTAATTTTTTATCAACCCAAAGGGATTTAAATCCTAAATCTAAATTAGAATATCCCTTAAATTTATATATGCTGTAATATTGAGGAAATTGATACCAAAAATCAAATGATATAAAGTAAGTTTTATTCTCGTTAAGGACATAATTATTGTCTGTTTCAATAAAAGCACTAAAACTGTTATAATTTGAGGCTGTTTCAGGTAAAAAAGTATTTATTTTTTTATAATATACATTCATTGAATTATTACTTTCTAATTTTTTTATTGGATGAAAAGTGAAACTTTCATACAATCCAATCGAAAATTGATTATAATAATTTAATCGTTTAGTAGCTGAATTTATATTGTTATTTGTAATGAAACTAACTTGGCCATAGATGTTATCAGCTTTACTATAATATAAAGAGCTAGTCCAATTGTTTTTATAAGTATGCGTTATTTCAATATTATCCGTAAAATAGGGTTGTAAAAAAGGATTACCTTCCGATGTTATATAAGGATTAATATATCTTACGAAAGGATTTAGAATTGTATAATTTGGTCTATTAATTCGTTTACTGTAATTGACGCTGAATGAATTTTTTTCACTTGGTTTGTATAATAAATAAAAAGTTGGAAATAATTTGGTATAATTATTTGTATTTGTTTGATTAAGATTATAAGAATAACCTTCTGTTTGAGTTGATTCCATTCTCAAACCTAATTTTGTCTCCCATTTTTCGTCGAGCTTTTTATTTCCTGAAATATACAGCGCTTGCATATTTTCAGAATACTTAAATTTATCACTTTTATCCGAATCTAAAATTGGGGTTCCAGCAGTTAAATCAAAATAATTGATATTACTAGTACTTTTTGTATTTGATATTTTACTACCATAAGAAATACTAATTTTTTCGAATACTTGCTCTACATCAATTGCAGCTGAATAATTGGAGATATCTTGTTCACTCAAATTATTTGCGCTGTTATAACTATCATTAATGTAATCTATAAAATCCTCATATTCATTGGTTGCAAATTTCAGGTTTTTATTAGAGTTGTAATTAAAATAATCTGAATTGAAAGTCACATTACTTCCAAGTGAATCTAATTTATAGGTAGAATGAAAATTTAAACTATTATTATTCCGTTTACTTGTGCCATCTGAAAATGTTTGTATGGAATAATTATTTTGAGCATAAATTTCAGTATCATTTTGTTCTAAGTTGCTTACATTACTTTTCCTATATAAATATTGAAATCCTAATGAAAATTTATTGCTAATGTTGTAATCCAAACCAAAATTTGAACTTATATTATTTTTATTATCGGATTTCATTTTGCTTAATGAATTGGTGTATTTATCAGAATAAAATATGTTGCCGTTTTCAGTTCTATAAAAAGATAAACCATCGGTGTGAAATAAACTACCATAAAAAGAGAAATTGTCTTTATTGTAAACCAGACTTACGGATTCATTGAATTGAGAATATTTAGATTGCTGATAAGCTAGGTTTATACTTGTGTTCCAACTATTGTTTTTAGCTGTCTTTAATATAATATTCACAATTCCGCTATTTCCCTCTGCGTCATATTTTGCTGGTGGCGTGGTAATTACTTCAATACTTTTAATGTCATCGGATTTTAATGATTTTAAATAATTTATTAAATCTTCACCCGATAGTTGAATTATTCGATCATTTATCATTATCGACATTCTACTTTTGCCAATCATAGTAATTTGATCGTTTTGAACTTTTAATCTTGGCGTTATTTTTAAAGCATCTAAAGCATCTCCGCCTAAAGATGAAATAGAATTCTCCACATTAAAAATTAATCTATCAACTTTACGTTCTATTAATCTTTTGCTGCCTAAGATTACAATTTCCTTCAAATTATTTAAAGTTTCAACTTTTAGAATTCCTAAATCAATGGCTTTGTCTAATATTAACTGCTTATTGTATAATATGTTACCAAGTTGTCTAATTTGTAGAATATAATCTCCTTTTTTTTCTTCAATATGAAAGTTCCCCTTTTTATCTGAAAGTTCACTTTTTAAAGCAATGCTATCTTTTGTTAATAAGATTATTTCTGAAAACTCTATAGGTTTGTTTTCTGTATCAACTATTTTACCTTTAATTTTTATTTGAGAAAATAAAGAAAGAGGAAAGAGTACACCAACCAAAAAAATTAATTTGCTATTTTTCATAGATATTTCTAATTAAAATTTATTTATAATTACATTCAAATAAATTTAATTAGTTAGTAGATAACTAAACTATTACATTTTATGTCAAAATTATTACGGTAAAACCGTAATAATTTGTTTTATTTATTTTGTTTTTTTGTATAGTAAATTATGGAGGAAAATTCAGATGAAAAAAGTTAGTAATACTTAAAAAGAGGGTTAAATAAATCCTCTTTTTTTTGCTTCGAGCAATAATTGTTCATCATCACCATTAACATTAAATAGTTGCTTAATGTAGTTTTTTCTTTTCTCAATAGCACTTAATGACAAAGGAATGTAATCTACCAAATTTTTGGTCATCACTCCTTTAGACAAATGAAAGATTATTTTTTTATGATATTCATCTAAAAGCTCATCATTCAAAATAATTTTATCTTTAATTTTTTGTACTGTCTTACTATAAAATTGTTTTCCTTGTAAAATAGTTTCGAAAGCTTTTAGGATTATTTTAGAGGTGCTATCGCTTTTAATTAAGATACCATTGTGTGGTACAGTTTTTAATATATTGTTAAGTCTATGCGGGCTATCAAACATAGTTGAAATAATAATTTTTGTTTCTGGGGATTCCTTATTAATAAGTTGTGCTAAATCTTCACCTGAGGTTATAGTTCCATCTTGAGAAGGTGGCAACTGAATATCTATAAAAACTACCTCAAAAGGTTTGCTTTGTTTTGCTTTGTTAATTGCTTTTACGGCTTGGTCGCAAGAATTAGCTTTAAGAATTCGAAGTTTATAATCTTTAATTTTTGACAAAACATTTTTATAACCTTCTATAATTGAATGATGGTCATCAATAATTAAAATATCTAATTCTTTTTGCATAGCAACTTAATAATTTATTTTACAGCGGAATTTTCATCATTACTTCTGTTCCACTACCCAGACTTGATATAAATTCAATCTTGCCATTTAAAGATTTCGCTCTAGATAACATATTCCTATGTCCTATTCCTTTATTTTTCATTTTGGTGTTAAACCCAATTCCATTGTCTTTTACCTTTAATACTAAAATTTTATCCTCTTTATAAAACTTAATTTTCACTTCAGTAGCTTTCGCATACTTATTTATATTTTGAAGTGATTCCTGAAGTATTCGGTAACAGTTAATTTTAATACTATTTGATATGTTTTCCCAGTCTGTTAAGTTATTAAAATTTAATTCACATTCAAAATTACCAATTTTACTTTGTTTTGCTATTAATTGTTCCACTAACTTTCTAAAACTAGTATTGGTATTAAACAAACTTGTTTTAAGATTGTGTGAAATTTTTCGAATATCTTCTTCTATTATTTGTATCTCTTCAATATATTCTTCACGTTCTTTGATCTCTTTTTTTGTTTTCCCTTCGTTCAAGCTATCTAAACTTAATCTCGTTCCGAATAAACGACCAAGAATCCCATCATGTAATTCCTCTGCAATACGTTCTTTTTCTTTGTTACTTCCTTCTTGGAATTTTGATTGTTGAGAAAGCATTAGGTTGTAAATTTCTACATTGGCTTCTTCTTGTTTTTTATTCAATTCTAACTCTTTATTTTTTGAGCGCTGCCTAATGTAGATAAATACTAGTGTAGTAAAAGCACCACCAATTATTAACGAAAGTGTTAAAAGCCAATTCTTGTTGGATATATCTTCGTTTTCTTTGGTTATTTCATCTGTTTCATAGGCTATACGTGTAAATTTTTCACGAATTGTTCTTTCTGCTTGTTGTAAACTATCTGACAGCTGAATGTATTTTAACAAGTATTCTTTGCCTTTTTTAGCAGGTTCTAGTTTTGAAAGGAGGAAGTAGGATTCTAATAAGCCTTTATTATAATTTGACTCTTTGGCAATTGTTTTTGCAGTAGTTAGGTGTTGAATAGCTTTTAGAGTATCATATTGGGATTCAAAATATTCTGATAAATGAAGATTACTTTCTACTTGCCCATCTTCAATATTTAAGCTGTCTCTAATTTGTAATGCTCTGTAAAATAAATTTGGAATGTCTTCTAGTACATCTAGTTTAAAATTTGAATAGGCTAGATTGTCAAGAAGGGTTGCATATGTTTTAGGCTCTTTTTCAAATAGATTTTGAATATCTAAAGCTCTATTATAGTAATTAATAGACTCTTTAAAGTCTTTTTTCATACTATAAACCCAACCTATATTATTTAAAGACATTGCTTCAAGATATTTATTGTCCAGCCTTTTTAAAAATTTGATTGCATTTTGATGATTTTCAATTGCAAGGTTATATTTACCTAATTTATTGTAAACTACTGCAAGGTTATTATAGGCTAAATATAAATTTTGAAATTGGGTACTATTCTTTAATATGGAAATTGACTTGATTGTATTGATTTCGCTACCTGTATAATCTTTTTCATTTTCTTGAATAGTAGCCAAACTTAAATATATTCTTGCCTCTTTAGCTTGATATTTATTTCTTTTAGAATAATTCAAAGAGTTGTTATAATAATAAAATGCACTGTCTGGTTTATAATTTAACTGATAATAATAGCCTAAATATTCATTTGCTAAAGAATAGTTTAAAGAATCCTTTTTAATAGAATGTGAATTAAGAACTCTAAGATTTACTTTTTTAAATTCATCTAGATTACCATTTATTAAATAATTATATCCAAGTTTTAAAATATAATTAACTTTTAGAGAATCATTTTCAAGTTTATTAATTAAAATTTCAGCCTTCTTTAATCCCTTAACTCTTAAGGAATCATTTTTAGATAAAGAGAAAAGACTATCTAATTGATTTTTTATAGTATCAGTTTTATAATTTGTTGTGTTTTTTGAACAACTAGTTATAAAAAAAAGAATAATAATTATAATAAAACGACTAATCATTTAATAGCTATTTTAATACAAAATAAGTCAAATTTAATTAATAAAGTTAATAAAAAGTCAATAAAAAAACCTTGTAATACAAGGTTTTTTTATTGACTTTTTTATGAAGCTGGAGGAGGAGGTGTTGGTGGTGGATTTATATCACCTCCAGAGTCATCAGCTAGAGTTACCTTATTATCTATTAACATTTGTAAATCTTCATCTGTTTCGGTATTACTACAGGATATAAATAGTGTACTACAAAGCAATAAAACTGGCATAAAACGTATTAATTTCATTATTTATTAGTTTAAAAATTAGACAATAGTTTTCCTGCCCATTTATTTGAATGGATTTCTATAGCATTTTGGAAAACTTGAACTAATCAATGTGGGAAGTCATTGATTTTAAGTAGAATTTCAACTGTAGACTAATTTTCCCTAATCGGTTTACCTTTCTTATTCTACACTTTTTTGAAGCTTCAATTATTCAATTGAAATGATTAATTAATCGGTTTGTACAGTTCAAAACTAAGAGTTAATCCTAATTTTTAATACAATTAAAGTGTGTGTTTTGTACTTGTATCTATTGGAATAGCGTATTAACTAATTTGAATGGTGAATGGATGTTCTGTATAATTTTTATACTAAGTTTATTTGCTGCGGGTAACTCTCAAAGTTTCCATTTGACCATAAGTTTTTAATTTCTAACATTTTGGATTTAAGGGATTTTGAAAAGGGTACTAAGTTCTTTGTATATTTTAAAGAACATTGAAATTTGCTGAAGTGTATTTTTGTAATGTATTTGATGTTAATCATATAACTCTTGTGAATGCGTGTGAATGTTTTAGGAAGGTCAGTTTCAAAAGTTTTTAATGTTTTGTAGGAGGTAACCATTGTACCATCTTTTAAATAAAAGTCTGTAGTATTATTATCTGCTTTTAAATAAACAATATCGTCCACCAATAAAAATCTATATTCTGTAAATGATTTTAAACATATTGATGCAATATCTGGCTGTTTATTTTCAAATTTCATTAACGATTTTTTTAAATCGAAATAATTGAGGGGTTTTAAAATATAATCGAAAACACCATTTTTAATTGCTTCATAGGATTGAGCTGTTGAAGTGTTCATAGCAATAAATTGAGGTAACCAATTTAGAAACTGGTATACTTCAGGAATTATTGAGAAAGAAGATTGTTTTGTAATACCTTCAACTAATTCTGTATCGAAAAAGACAAGATGTGGCAATTGATCTAAAATTAAATTAATTGCATCCACTTTGTTTCTTGCAATACCTACACAACTATAATTTGTGTACTTTCCTAGTTGTTGCTGTAATTCATCTATTGCATCCATTTGAGAATCTACAATAACATATTTGTATTTTTTGGAAGAATATAGCACCTTTTATGACTAGTTAATTATATCCTTTAAAAGTATCTCTAGTTTTGATAATTTAATTACGGTTAAACCATAGAATTAATTTTAAAATAAAAGCCCTTTACTAAAGAATTAAATTACTGTTATTACTGCTTTAGTATTTTATTTAATGATTATCGCCATCATTTTGTTTTACAAATAAAAGCCTTACTTACACCTCAAATAAAAGTATTAACAACCTTAAAAAAATGAAACTCCAATACAATTAGTAAAAACACAAACCCCTTAAAAGGAGTTTGTGTTCATCTCTTTTATCCATACCTGAATAGCTCAAGGCTAATCTTTTCCTAAAACGCTCAATACCTTGACTCTTTACCAAAGCACCTTTAGGTGGTTTAATGCCTTTTCCTATAAAATGACACTGGTGGGCCTACCACCATCTTAATTACAGTTCACATTGATTTTTTTTATTGCCCTTCAATGCTTGCTCGGCACACTAAGATTTGCTACGTCCGAAAAATCTCCGATTTTCCAATCACACAAATCTTATAAAATCCCGTTATATTCAGGACAGAACTCACTTTTTATATTTGTTTATTGTTTTGGTTGTGCAATTTTTTGATTGTTAAATTTAGTTATTTTAGAATTAAGAACCAATCTATATAAATCAAATGTATTTTTGCATTAACAGAAAAAGAACTTTTCGAGAAGATATTTAAAACCGTAACAGATTACTATCATAAAAAAGCCCTAACAGCATTTCTGAGATTTTCTATACTAATAAAGGATCTCAAATTAATGAAAGCCTTTTAAAAAAAATGCTATGAAAAAGATAGAGTATTTAAACTCTATAAATAAAATAATTTGATTTTATATTGTTTTTTTTTTACATTGTTGAGCTAAAAAGAGGGTAAAAAAAATAAAGGCATATTGCGATATGTGATTTGAGTATAACATAGAACTGTAAATGAAAAAATTAACTGTATGAGATGTTGATAGTCACTAAATACATATTTTCCTTATTACAATTACCCAAAAATAGATTTCACTTCCCTATAAATCCGTTCAATATTCAATCGCAATTCAGCATTTGAATATTTAGTAACTTTTTTAGGTATTTCCCTTTTAATAGCTTGTAATTTGAATTGCACCCTTTTATCCTTACCATCAGCAAAAGTGATAAATTCTCCTTGCTTTAATCTGAAGAAAATAGCTGCTCTTTGTTTTGAAACTTCTTTTTCACCTTTAGTAACTCTCGTGTCAAAATTTAAGTTAAACCCTTTGTTGATACTGGTGGTTTTCATTTTTACGAGCTCAAAAAAACGTTCATAATATTTGGCAGTATCTGGGTCATTAACTTTACCGAAAAACTGATAGGATAGGTTGCTCAAAATTGCCTTGCTTGCTTTTTCACCATAGAGCATATCGTTCTGTATTTTATCTTGCATCACATAAACCGTAGCAACATCATAGCTTCTTAGTGTTGCCGGAATACGATGCATATTTAATAGTTTTATCGTTGGCGCTTCTTCCATCAATATAAAGGATGATTGTTGATTTCTGTCACTCATTTGCTTGATAACCGTATGCATTATCATAGCAATAATTGGCGAATATGCCGATTCGTATTTAGGATTATTGACAATAGAAATTACAGATGGGTTTTCTTTGTTGTTGATATTGAGAGGTACTTCATCTTTTGACAATGCCATAAATATCTTTTGGGAACTAACTTTCTTAAAGGCATTAGCCAACGTGCTTTTAACACCTGCCGTTTGCTTTTCAGAATCAATCCCATTTATAAAAGCACTTGCCATACTTTTAGATGTTATGTCTGTACTTAAAAATCTGACTAGTTTTTTTGTATCCATCTGTTGAAATAAGGCAATTAAATGTGGTAGTGTACAATAGTTGGGATGACAGGTTTTGAGTTTCCAAATAAGTCCACTTAACAAACCTTCTACTGCATCGGTAAAAAATTTGGAACTTCCTGTAGTTTCTGACAAGTTCTGTTCCAATAGATTTTCAATCAATACTCTTGATAGTTCGTTCACACTTTCTTCGTTGGGTAAATATCTTGGCGCAATGGGGTTTACTTTATAATGGATTTCATCAAATGAAATTGTATAAAATTTAATGTCTTTATCTTTAAATAATGGGTACGCTATTTCTGTGAGTTCAAAATCTTTATAATCGTGAATGATTCCGCAAAACTCATACGTGCTAAAATGTTGCAGGAAATTATAAATGACACTTTCTGTTTTTCCACTTCCAGCAGACCCTATTATGGATGCACCTCTTTTAATATTCTCTATTTGAAATTTTCCTCGTTTCAATTTAAAATGAACGCGATACTTTTTATTGGCAATCATTGATTGTTCTTCATAAAAGAACACATATAATACTATTAGGGTCAACAATAATGGAACTGCTATATATAAAATGATATGTGCTGTTGAAGTGTTCATATACCAATTGAGCTAGATTGAATACCTTTGTGAAGCACTCGTTTTAATTGCTTGATAGCCTTCAATACCAGTTGCACTTTGTTGGTCGGAATATTCATCAATGATGTATTCATTCCTGTTTTGTTCAATAGCTTAAATGCGATGGCTCGCTGATTGGTTGGCAATCCCATAATACTGGCAAAGTATTTATCTGGGTTTTTAATGAATGTTTTTCGAGCTGTATAGGTCTCTACATAATTCCGTTTGTATTGAAAAAGTTTATCAAAAGTTTTTTCAGAATTCTTAAAGAATTCATCACGATTAAAACCACGTTTTACAGGTTTACCATTAAAGATCGTTTCTGATGCTTTGTATTTACTTCCTGGAGATAGGCTGTATTTATTAGTCATATCTTTTCTACTCACAATAATATGAATATGACTTTGCGAACCCTCTTTGGACATTCCCCTAACAATGCGTTTGCCATTTTGTTGGTGCGGAGCTTCTTTTTCTAGCCTGATGATTTCCATTTCCCATTTTTTGATGTTTCCCTCTATTTCGCCTCTTTCAATTTTCTGGATGTCGTTTTTGAGTTGCAATATTTTTGTTGCAAAGGGTTGGTTTTCCTTAATTTTCTTATCTGTTCCTTTGTAAGTTCTTGTGTGTTCAATTTTGGCAAAGTATTTTATATCATTTATGGTAACTGGCTGTTCACGATTAAAAGATTTAGCATAATCTTTCATCACTTCTCGGGTATATCGTTTCAATTCCTCCCTACTGTTTTGCAATCGTTTTAATTCATAAGAGCTTGGATTGACCGTAATGGAATAAAATTTGGGTTCTATTTTTTTGAGTTTCGCTATGTTTTTATCTATTCCATTAATGACTTCCTTGCCTGATATTTCTTCTCCATATTGGTTAAAAAAATGTTCCATTTCATCCATAGATTTACCCTCATTTTCCTTTTCGAGATAGGCTACAAAATCAGCAGCGCTTTGCGCAAAATTATCCCCCAATTTCTGTGCTGTTATCGTGATGTACATTTTCTAATTTCAGTTTTAAATTTTCAAATTCCCCTTTAGTGATGTCCAATCGAAAATGTCCCTTACCAAAACTACTTTTGATATATGTTGTCTTTTTAATGATGCCCTCAATATCATATTTTAAGGCATTGTAATTTTCCTGCTTGGTATAATATGCTTTTCGGTAATAGGTCAATTCTTCATTTTCAGTAGTCAAATTTGGTGTTTCAAAATTGAATTCCTCTTCTTCTTTTTCTTCATTCGAGACCTCTTCAAATAGCTTTTGGAGCATTATTGTTGTCGGTTTAGTTTGATGCTTTTCAATATTTTTCAAAATCGCTATTACCGCATTAATACGCTTATTTGTTCGTTCATTTTTAACGCCCAGATTATCGTTTGGAGAGAGATCGTTCCAATCAAAAAAATTAAGCATCTCTTCCATAGCTTCGGAATTAGACTTGGAAATTTGTTTGGAGAATTTCCTAAATCTTAACGCCACATTTTTCTTGACATTGATTCCTGAAAAATTATATTTTGAAAATTCTTTCATATTTGCTGCAAAAAAATGCCAGTTTATTGGTGGTTCGGAGCGATTTGCTGCAAAACCTCCTAACTACTATATTTTTTATAATTTTATTACACTGATAATCAATTGATTATGGATAAATAATCACTGTAACACCGCAACGCGTGTTACCCTCTTGCTACTCCATTTCGTCCCGCTCGCGGGACAAAAATCCGTTACAATCTAACTTAAAAGTCAGTTGCTTTTTTGGGCATTTCTGATATTTTAAAGTTATTAGATTAAGCCGTAAAATTCAAATGTAGAATGGTTTCAAATAGGCCTGTTTAGTAGTATAAAATATGATTTGGTTATATGTTGTTAATTTGAACGTCAGATTTTGAAGGGCACATAATTATTTGTGTAAAAAAGACTGCCCTTTTGGACAGCCTTTTAACAATAGTTGTAAATCGTTTTAGATGTTATTATCAAATGTTAAATACATACTTATAGTTGTATAGATTTCGTAGTGCTTCTTCTTCCAACATTTGTTCATAATTTACATAGTGCTCTTTTGCATACGCTTTAATGCTGTCTCCAAACTTATGCTCAATATCTTTTTTTGAATTTGTAAGTAAGCTTTCCTGAGTTGCTGCATCCAGATTGGAATAGTTTAAATAAATCATGGCTTTCTTTTTTATAATTGACCGTTATCTGAAAAACTGTAAAACTCCCCATTTGGAATAAGAATCAAATGGTCTAGTACCTTTACGTCAAAGTAGACTGCTGCCTTTTTGATTTTAGTTGTCAATTGAATATCCGCATTACTTGCCTTCAATTTTCCACTAGGGTGGTTATGGGCTAAAATGATTCCTACGGATAGGGATTTTAAAATGACTGCAAATAGAATCCGAATATCTACTAAAGTTCCTGTAAGCCCTCCTGTGGATAATTGATAAATTCCTTTGACCTTGTTGGAATTATTCAATAACAATACTTTAAAGGTTTCTTGCAGTCCAATCGTGTTTTTATCCCAATGGTCAAACAATAATTTTCCTGCATCTGCTGAACTTTTGATAGCTGTAGATGTTGAAGTCCTTCTCTTCTCTATATAACTGATTTTTATTTCGTTAACTTTGCTTTTCATTGTTGTTCTTTTTAAGAGATTAATAATGATAAAAGAGGGTGCTATTTTTGAAGAGAACACCCTCTTTATTTTTTATGCGCTTGTTCCTAATAATAAAAGCTCATTTACGACTACTTCTGTAACAGTTCGCTTTTCACCTTCACTTGTTTCATAAGAACGTGAAGTCAATTTTCCTTCAACGGCAATTTCTTTGCCTTTGGTTACATACTTTTCAATAATTTCAGCAGTTTTTCCCCAGGCTACCAACATATGCCAGTTGGTGTCTGTTTGCTTTTGTCCTTGTGAGTTTTTGTAATTCTCATTGGTAGCTAAGGATAAGCGGGCTACTTTTTTACCGCTTTCCAAATTTGTAATTGTTGGCTCTTGACCTACATTTCCGATTAACTGTACTTTGTTTCTTAATGTACTCATGATTTAAAAATTTAGATTAATAATTAGTCCTGCCTGAACCTTTCAAGCAGTATTTAAAAGTGATTTACTTATTGTATCCAGAAGCGTTTTTCTTTTTTGATTTTTTTTAGTCCCACTTCCTTTTTGGATATTTTGATATAATTTCATAATTCTATATTTTGATTTACTTCCCGTAGAGCCGCCAGCTGTTATCCTTTTTTGATGCCCTGTGTGATTCAATATTCAGGCTTGGTAAGACGTATAAAAAAGTGCGAGGCACGAGCCTGATTTATGCCGTCGCCCAAGAATGAATGTTGTTGTTTTGCTGTCAAAAAAAGATAGAACAGTGATGGATCGGAAGTGAATTAAAAAACTATGTGAAATTTAAAATAGCAGGAAGTGGGACTAAATTAATTAATGAAATTCCTATTAAGCGGACTTAAGCACAGTGTTTAGGGTTGGGAATGGAGTATCCCGTTTTTTAATGGGAATAACGAAATGGAAATTCTAAACGTTGTGCTTGTGTCCAAGACTTTTGTAATGAAGTGCTTTTCCCGAAATGGAGAGCAACGAAATGGAGTGGGAATGGGCTGAAAAAACCCCTTAGTTAACTGACTAATTGAACATAATGGCAAATTGCCACCGTCAAACACTTTATTGTTTTGTAAAAGCAATTCTTTTAGTTTTACAATACTATTTTGAATAAAATTGTATAATCTCATTGCAAAAATTTCAAACTGTTGCTTTAATTTAGTTTTAAACTAACTTTTGCTAAACTTTATAGTTTTAGTTAAACTTTGGACAGCTTTAGTGATTTTATTAAACTCAGAATGAAACGTTTCCTTATCCTCAATAGAATTAACAGATTCAATATTTTTTATGTTTTTCAACCTTGGGATTAATTGATTATATTCATTTTTAAAAATATATAATAGAATTTTCTTTATAATAAATATACATCCCATTAAGAGCATAAAATCAAAATAAGAATTTGGACATTTTAGTTTTCTATCTATCTTTAATATTGCAATAGAATTATTTTCTTTTTTAATTCTATGATTATGAGCGACTATAGAATTTCTATAATACCTCATATCGCTCCATTTATTAATTCTATCTATTGCAGGCTTTACAATTTTTCTTAATTCTAAAATACGAGAATCTTCTTTGATTAGATTCCCAAACAATTCCCATTCTTCAATAAATGAACAAGAAGTTAATATGATTTGGCTTGTTATTATTGCATAAATTACAGATTTCGAATTATCTTTTTCCTTTTTTAAACATTCTTTATATTCTTCTAATAATGCTTGAAGTGTACACAAAACAAGAATGGATTCCTGAACTTTGGTAAGATTTTCTTTCATAATAAAATACTTTATCTTTTTTTCTTGATAAAAAAAGAAACAAAAAAATCAAGGCTGCATTAAACTTTGGAAACAATTATGGCTCATTTGCTATATTTTAGGAAACATTTGAACCCTTTAGTTTATTTACAACTAGCCGTATAATGTTAATGATCAATAATATGTATTACTAAACCCCTAAAATATGAACGCTCATTTCTCCTATTGTTTTGCCAAAATTTTATGTGGCCAAGTTTAACATCGAGATTCTATTTTACATAATATATTAATTTAATGAAACTAAATGATCATTTAAATGATTAACTATTATCTCATTATTTATACTTAATTTATTCTCAACGAATTCTTCTATATAATCTTTAAAATCACTAGTAATTTCTACTTGTGAAAGGTGATTTTCTATCTTCAATTTAAATTCTTTTTCGTTCTCTTCTAACCATCTATTTTCAATATCATTTTTCTTATTAAGTCTATTTCTATATTCTGATAATTTCCATACACAGAACATCATATTAGTAAAGGCTTCCGCTTTTTCATTAACTGTCACTTTTTTAAGGAAAATGCCGTCTAAAGATTCTAATAAAGTTTCATCAGGAATTATTGGAATAGGATTGCCATAATTACTTTCTTCAAACTCCCCTACTTCAATGAAGTTTTTAAATCTTTCGAAGAAAGCTTTTTGAACTCTAAACCCACCTCCAATAGCTTCTGAATTATTAATGTTTATGAAATTAAAAAAATCAATATCTATTGATGTAAAATCTATTAATCCTTCAATTAAATAGAATAAATCATCTTCAAAATTTTCTAAATCCATTCCGCTAATGCCTATAACAATTTCATTAATAGTTTCACCAACAATTATTTTATTTGGCAAGTAAAATTTAAAATTGGATTCCATATCAAAATCATTTAATATTTTATGAATTTCTTCCAATCTTTTTTTATTACGGAATTCCCACCAATTACTAATTGTAGTTTTCGAATTAAAAACTTTACTACGTTGAGAGTTAATAAAAGATTCAATATAAAATGTAACAGTACTTAACAGCCTTCCATACCAAACTTGTTCATCTAATTTCAAAGTAGTTGTGTTAAAATAAGTAAATGATAATTCTAAAACTTTTTGAAAAGATTTTTGCATCAATGGTAACTTAAAAATAACGGCCTTTAGGTTTAAGAATGCCCTATTTCTATCATGTAATTCCTTTGGTTTAATTATGTCTCCTAATTGATTTAAGGTATTGTTTAATGAAAAACACCAATCATTAATAGCATTCTCTTCTTCTATAAATTTTGCTTTATCAAAATATTTTATTGACTGTCTAGGGTAACTTTTTCTTTGAATTAATAAAGTAGTTAATTTTGTAATTTGATCAATAAGTCTATTTAAGGATGATTTAAACTTTGATGGGTTTCCTTCCATGGTTGCCTCAAAATATCGCACACATAATTTAGTGAAAATAAGAGATTCTTCTCTTATCACTTTATATTGATTTTGCCATTCATAAGAAGATGTTGAACGATAATTATTTAATATTGTGTTATTCCAAATTTGGTTAATATGTACATCAAATGTATCCACTATATTCTCCTTTGGCATTGCCTTTATTGAGTTTTGAATAATTATCTCATACATTTCTTCATTTGGAAAAGGAAGAATTATTGCCTTTGTGCAATACTTTTCATAAAAAGGAAGAAGGTTATAAACAGTTTGAATTCTATAAACACTATAATCATTAGCTTTATCTGCATTTTTATCTAACAAATATTCTATATGAACATTTTTCCTATTTTCACTTATGGTTAAAGTGTTTGTTTCTCTTTTAAGTATTCCAATAATCGAATTTTTATATTTGGAAGTAAATTTCTTATATCTTTTCGAATTTGATAAATGAAAATAACTAAATAATTCTGATACTTCATTAATATTACCTTTTTCTAAAACTTGTATTAATTCATTATCATTAAATTCGATCGTTGATGGTATCTCAACAGATAACTGTTTAAGCCATTTAATCAGGAATCCTAAACCTTCATATGAGTTTATATTTTGTTTATGGATTTCAATCTGATTAGAAAGACTTTTGGCAAACATAACTACATCAGAATCTTTTATATCGTATTTAGTTAATTCCTTTATTTTGTCTCTAAAAAAAATCAAATTCGGATATTTATCTCCCAAAGTCTCACCAAGACTTCCTAATGTGTCCAACTTGGTAAATGGAAGCGTATCACCAACAAAAATTTCTAATCCACCATGCTCAAAAACTTCATCAAATATTACTTTGTTTTCTTCCCAATATTTTAGAGGCTCACTGTGCATTAAGCCATCAATAGCAAATACCATTTCAGAAAACTTTTGTTTTGAGACTAGTTTTGCTAATTGTTCATAGAAATCTTCCTTTTCTTCAATCTTTATATTAAAAGGAATAGAAATAAAATAATCATAAATAAAATCTTCAGTGAGTATTTTATAAAGTGATAATAGTGTATCTGATATAGGAACATAATCATTCAATATATTTACCAAATGTTGAGAACGAACAGGATGTAGTCCTTCAATAAATTCATCATCAAATCGCAAATAGTATTCTTTCTCAAGTTGTTTTAATACTTCTCCTCTATCAGTAACAAAACCAATATTCTCTTGAACATAGTTTATTAATTGGATAGACTTAATTTTTAAATTAAGAATATCAGCAATAGCAATAAGTCGTAGGATTTCTAGTTTCGTATTAGAATCTTTCTCTAAATTCAATTCTTTGATTTGTTGATTTAATCGGTTGGAAATCATTTCGCCTTTAGTCAATAGATATACATATTCTATTAATAAGCCTTTTGCACCTATTGCTTCCCAATTAGATTGCCAATCGATAACACTATGATGTAGTTTGTTTCTTTTTTTTAATTCAGAAAATATTTTTTTTGCTTCATTTATAGATAGAGATATATCTGTGATTTGAGCGCTTGTTTTTGATAAATCCAGACCATATCTATACCAATCTATTTGCCTTGTAGTAATTAAGAATTTAACAGGTAAATTTGCTGTTAGATATATTAACTCTTGATATTCTGACACAATATTATTTAACCCATCAATAACAATAATTGGGAACTTCCCAATCAAAACTCTTGATTTTATAAAGTCAAATAAACCAGCTACATTATTTTTCTCTTTGCAATAATTTAATTCATAAATAGTAAATCCTTTAAGTTTTAATTTTAGACTTGTTAACCAAGCTAGAGTAGATTTCCCTTGTCCACTAGAAGACCTGATAATAGTGGTACTAAAATCAAGTACATTATTAAGTATTTTGGTTTCCCATTCTTCCCTTCTTACTGGTAAATTTTGAATAATATGAATTGGTCTAGCAGCTTTTCCATCAAAATACTCACTCTTTTCCTCCAATTCAGTATTTTCAAAATTCACTGCTTTTATCCAATTATATTCAATTGCTGGATTAGTTGGGCTTTTTGAAAAAGAATCAGTTACAGATTGAAATATTATTTTTAAATCTGAAAACTTTACTGATGTACGCTCTTTTGACCAATTAAATGAACTATAAAAAAGAGCTTTTAGATATTGATTTTCTGTGCCTAAATTAATGTTATGTTTTTTAAGCAAGTTACTTATACAATCTTTTATTAAATAAGATTCAGAAACTTTTATAAAGTCTATGTTTTTAATAAAAAAATCAAAATCTATATTAGATATATCGAGTGATGAATCTTGAAACTTTTGTGTCCAAAAAACGACAGTTTCATTTGTTGTTTTCTTAATTGCTAAATCATTAAGCTTCCCTTTTGCTAAAAATGAACTACCCCGAGGCAGAGCCATCGGGGTATCAAAATTAGAACAGTTTTAGTTGACCTGAATGTAACATTTCATAATCTGATTTTCCTTGATTCTGTAAATACTTCCTTATAACATCCTCA
>Ga0316202_10000133_pt1 | contig 113451 bp, 80 predicted proteins | sample 3monrhotite_MG_FD_204934 | JGI IMG/M metagenome (GOLD analysis project Ga0316202, IMG submission 204934) | Microbial mat bacterial communities from mineral coupon in-situ incubated in ocean water Damariscotta River, Maine, United States -... | ecosystem: Environmental > Aquatic > Marine >... | reverse complement strand
CACTTCGACCACGTCTACCTCTCGATAGGCCACTCGGTCCTCCGTCCATGCCCAAAGGGCTTAGGACGAAGGCTCAGGCGGCCCACCGACGTCGAGCGAGGGGGGTCCATGCTTCTGCAAAGAACGAGTCGAAAGGGGTCCTAGTTATTGAGAATCAACACCTGCGCCATAAGCGATGGTCTTGCCTAGACTTGTCCCTTTCGGGATGGGCTGTAGCTAGGTCTGGACGTCGGTCTTGGCCGCCAACCTCGTGGTCTTGTCTCGGTTCCGACTGAGCCGGAAGCGAAGTCACGAGTGAGTCCTGCCGTTCGCCCTCGTTATGTGCCTTTAACGGAGAACAGGGGGAGCGCTCTGTACCGGCTCCCTCTCCAATGGCCCGTGGGAGGCGTCTGGCCAGCGATCTCGCCCTTGGACTGGCCTCGAAGGCCAACGCACGCATCCGGCGAGCCACGCGCCGGCCGAGGCGAGCACGCCGACGCGCAGCAAAATGAGGTTTCAGGACGGGCAGTAGCTAGCCTCCAGCCATCGGACGACTCACTCACTCGCTCAGCGATCGACGATTGCACGCAGTTTGCGCCGGAGGGGATCCTCGAAGTAGAGGTAGAGCAAGTGTGAGGCGATCAGTGTCGTCGCGAGCGTGAGCAGAATGAGGCAGTCCCCAAAGACGGGATCTACAAGAGCGAACCTCCCCTCGAAGGGTCTCCCAGCCCAGCGAAGGCCAGCCAACACGGCCGTAACGATCGCGAAGTGACTCATGTAGATCGAGTAGGAGATCTTCCCCAAGTAGACGGCGCCTCGCACCGAGAGGAGGCGAGACAGGCTCCCTTCCTCCCTTGCGAAGACTATGATTGCGAACGCGAAGAGAGGCGGCGCGCCAAAGGCAGACACCGCTCCTTTGGTCCCGAGGGCGAGGCCCGCTGCGACCGCCCCCAAGGCGAAGACCTCCAGTGCTGTGGCCTTGGGCCCGAACTCGCGGTTCTCACTCCTGGCAAGCCACCACTGGTGAGATAGCGCACCAAGGAAGAACCCGTACAGGCAGCGGAGAATCCCCCAATCGTAGTGAGAAGACAGACTTCCGACTCTCCAGAGGCAGATAAGCGAAGCGAGGGAAACGAGCCCGAAGAGTGGCCAGCAGCGCTTTCTTCCTTGTAGGGCGAACGCGCACCCAGCGAAGGCGAGATACGTGTAGAACTCGACGCTGATGCTCCAGCTCGGGACGTTGAAGGTAAGTCCGCGGTTTAAGTTCATTGACTGAGCCAAGAGAAGGTGGGTCGCGTAGGCCCAAGCGTCGTTGTGCAAGGGCGCCCTGCGGGTCCCAAGAAACCTCACCAACTCGTGAGCGACGAAAACGTGCAGGAGGAGGAAATGTAGCGGATAGAGGCGCGCGAGGCGCAGCGCAACAAAGCGCTGAAAGTCCTGTCCGCCTCGAATCTTGTCCCTGTAGGTGTGGGTAATGATGAACCCGGATAGAACGAAGAAGAAGTCGACGAAGATCCAGGTGTTGGCTTGGAGGAGGGTTCCCTTTAGGTGAGATGACCACCAGCAGTGGTGCAACACGACCGCGCACGCGGCGACACCCCGAAGCGACTCGAGGCCCCGGAAGAAGCGTCGATTCGATCTAGCTAGCAATGGTGTCGTCCTTCACCCAGAACTCCGAGACTGCTGAGAGTCAGTCGCCAGCGGCCTCCGCGGCTCCGGAAACCGGCCCGCGACCTAGTTGGAGGAGAGCCCACTCAGGAGTTCGCTCACTCCGCTGGCTAGGACTCGGTAGCCGCGAGGCGTGCAGTGGAAGTCCCCGTCGTGATAGAGCGGACTGCCGTCCTTGCGCTGCGCAATGAACCGTGGGGTCAAGTCGCGGAAGGGAATCCCCAGATCTCGGGTGGCGGTCCCAAGGTAATCCTTGAACCTCGTCAGCCGCTGCGGCTCGCTCCCAGGGACTCGGACCGCGTAGCGGGGTGGGACGAAGACGATGGCCAGCTCGGCACCCTGCTCTCGAACCAGCTCTAGAAGTCTCGCAAGGACCAAGCCGTAGATGCGGAGAGAGTCGTCCTTCGGCGTTCGCTCCGTCTTCTTAGGCAGGGTTGGGGTTCCTCCCTGGGAGCGAAGCAAGGCTCCTGCCTTCGAGCGAACGAGGTTGAGCAGGTGTGAGTGCTGAGAGAGATATGAATACCCTGGGAGCCAGCGAGTCGTTCGCCGGACCGCATGAGCCCGATCTTTGGTTTGCGCCCTTGGAAGCGGCGCCAAGCCGTCACCCTCAAGGGCGAAGAGCGGACGAGCTTGATCGTCTTGAAGGTCATTTGCATAGACCGTCAACACGACGACGTGGGGTCGGAAATGACAGGCCCAGCGCTTGTACCACAAGACTTGCTCGCTCGTTCCAGACCCGTAGATGCCAGCGTTGAGCGCCTCGACTCGGCGACCTGCTGGCTCTACCAGTCGCTCTAGGTGGGCAGGGTATGTTTCGTCGTCCGAGACGCCGACTCCGTAGGTAAAGCTGTCACCTAAGGTCAAGATGCGAAAGGTCCCCTTCTCGGGCACCTGGCTGTATTCACGTCGGCCTCGCAAGCGTTGGCCGTTGTTCGAGACCTGGACGTCGAAGTCGCCAGGGGAGTAATCGCGGCCGCGAAGGTTTGCCCGCGGGACCAATAGGCCTCCAACGGACTCGAGACCCGGGACGCCCATCCGCTGGGGGACGATCAGCCGAATCGCGACTTCGAGAACCAGTGTCCCGACCAGGAGCGAAGCGAGCACGGCGAGGAGGCGGAAGCCTCTCTTCCTCCATTTGCGTTGCGATCGCGCCTGAGATTCACTCATCCGCGCCTTGTCCCTTGACTGAGAGGAAATAGCAGAGGGCGCTGAGCAGGTATGCGCAGACGATGGCGACGGTCAGCTGTGTGTATCCGATCAGCATCGAGACGTATTCGAGGCAGCCCCCGACCATAGCGCCGAGGAGGTTGCTGCCGAGCGCTATGTCTAGGCGCTGAGAGCCCTTGAGAATCGTGCTAAAGAGAACGCTCGAGAAGGCGATTGGCAGCGCCAAGAGCGACAAGCAGAGGGCAGTCGTGCCGACGGAGTCTCCCAAGGCGGCGACGACGTCACCCACGCGGACTTGCCACAAAATTAGGACCGAGAGGATCAGGCCTGCGAACCAGGGCCAGACTCGATTCCCGATCAGGGCACGCTCGACAAGGAGATTCCCGAGGGCTGCCATTACGAGGATTCCGACGATGATCGCTCCGATCACCTTCCAGGTGTGGCCGAAGAGGATCGACGCCTGCATGATGCCCGTCGTCTCCACCAACATGAACGCGACCCCGAGGAAGAAGAACACGAGGTTCCGCCAGCGATCTCCTGCCCAGACGTCCTCTCCCGAGTCAGACAGGGTGAGGCCGATGGTCACCCCTGAGACCACCAATACCATGGCGACGAAGCGGAGAAACACCCACAGAGCGCGAGATTGGTGGGGTAGATAGAGGAATGGCCAGTCGTCGGTGACGATCGCCGCGGACTCTGCCCCCTGGACCGCCTTTGGGACCACCCACTTCGACCGTGGGTCGACTCGCTCTGGGCCAACCACGAACAGCCACTGCGCTGGGTAGGGCTCGACCTGGAAAGTGTGGACAGGGATCTCGAATACGGATCGCAGAGTCGCGAGGATCTTGGGAGAAGACGTGCCAGACATCCAAGCGTAGAGCATGAGAGCGCCCTCGGGCGCAAGGCGCCGCGAGCACTCCTCGAAGCACTCCTGAGTGTAGACAAAGCTATCGAGCCGAAGCCCTCCTGAGGAGGCGACCCCTGGATGACTGTCGATCCAGAAGAAGAAGATCAGGTCGAACTGGGTGTCCGCTCGACGAAGGTAGGCTCGGGCGTCGTCGACCACGACGGTCACGCGGGGATCTTGATAGGGCTGGTCGCCGTTCAGTTGACGTCCCAACTCGACGATCACTGGGTCAATATCGACGGCCACGATCTCCTTGGCTCCAGCAGCCAGCAAGGCGGGGAGGTTCGCGCCGGCTCCCGTGCCGAGCGCCAGGATCCTCGCTCCCTTCACGCGCTCACGGATGGGCCCCAAGTCGGCGTTCGGGATGGTGTGCTGGACGTCCATGCTCGAGACGATGCGCGCGGTCTCTATGGCTGGGAAGGACTGGTAGTAGTTTCCGTTAGCGGTGATGGCGAGGCGCCCGTCGCCGATCTCGTGTCCGATCCCTGCGGTCCGCAGCACGAGGCGTTGATAGGGGGAGGTGACCTGGAGTTCGTGGGCAGGAAAGGTCAGCCCAGAGAGGCCTGTGAGGAGAATCAAGAGGGCAAATCCGAAGGTCGCGGCCGGCAGACGTCGGAGTGCTATGAGGTAGACCAAACCTCCCAGCAAGAGCCAAAAGGGGGCAGGAGTCCAGAGTGCAGAGAGGGCGTCGACGAGGAGGACCCCAAGCAAGCTCCCGATCAAGTTTGCTCCGTAGCCCCGGAGGTTACTCTCGCGGGCTAGGAGACGACCCACGATCTGTCCGAAGGGAAGAGTCGCTAGGACGATCAGAACGAACTGCCATAGGGGGAAGAAGAGCCACCACTGCTTGGCGAAAGCGTCTGAGGTGTTGGCTAGGAGGTTGGCCTGGAAGAACTGGAGACCTAGGAGCGGGAGGGCGTAGGGCACTAGGGACACGTTGCGAGCCCCCGACGCGAAGCCAACGCCGAGGCCCAGGAAGCAAGCCAAGAGGCCGAAGTTCCGGTAGTGAGCCAGGTGGGGGAGGAGATCGCCGCTCCAGCGAATCACGCACAGTTCGACGAAGAGGGCTAGCCCCGAGAGGACCGCGATCCACAACAGAGAGCGTGGGCCGAGGCCCTCATCGATCACCGCCGCCGCCCTGCTCGTGGCCTCTCGGTGCCAGCGAGCAAGGCGCTTGGGACTCCAGAGCGACCCCACGCAGCACAGCGCCAGGAGAAGGGTCGCGGCGACGAGGAGGGCTCTCCGTGCTGGGGCGCCGCTGGACTCCGACGCGAGGGAGTAGGCCAATCGGCAAAGGAGCAAGGCCCCGCTCAGGGCGAGGCTCGAGAGGGTCAGGCGTAGTGAGATCGCTCGAACTCGTAACCAGTTCACCCTGCCTCCTCGGCAACCCTAATCCTGATCTTAAGCCAGAATCTGACTCTTGCCTGGACTCAGCGCGTTCGAGCCTGCTGGGCTGGGCTCGACCTGTATCAAGACGTTGCCCTGGTATCCAGAAGTCGAGTTGCCAGCCACGGAGCTCACATTCGGATACCTCGCCCAACTGCGTCAGGCTGGACTGCCGCTAGTCCAGCTCCAGCGTCTGGCTCTTGCCCGCGAAGGTCCCGCCCTTGAAGTGTCCCTCGAGCGAGACCTTGGCTCCGACCACGGCCAGGCTCGGGGCGCCTGCGAGCCCAAGTCGCAGAGACACTCGCCGCCGCCCACGCCCGGGGCTTGATACACCGAGACGTGAAGCCCGAGAACGTGCTGGTGGACGAGAAGGACCAGGCCTATCTGATCGACTTCGGGCTGGCTCGGCCCGTCCAGAACGCCGAGCACTTGACCGCCACTGGCGAGGCTTTAGGAACGCTCAGTTACATGTCACCCGAGCAGGCTCGCGGAGAGCGCGTCGAGGTGGGCCCCTCGACGGACGTCTTCGCCTTGGGGTTGATCCTGTACGAGGTCCTAACCGGAGAGCGGCTCAAGTTCACGTTCTATCAACTCCACGATTGCCAGCTCCCTGAGTTCGCGCGACCACGCGCGATCATTCCGAGCCTCGACCCTGAATTCGAGGCGGTGTGCCTCAAGGCCATGGCCTGGGGGCCTAAGGATCGCTATCAACATGCCGGGGTCCTGGCGGCCTTGAGAGCCGCGCGCAAGCCAGCTCGCTCAGGGGCGCTGCTCCCCGTTGTGGCTTTGGGCCTCGTGGGGCTGCTGGGCCTGGTGGCCTTCACCGGTTGGGGATCTCCGCGCTCCGACTCCGCTCGCGGCGCGCACGAGGCGAGTCAGGCGGTGTCGAGCGTGGGACCGACCAGTCGCTCTCCGGCTCCAGCTCCGCCAGGTTGGATCCTGGCTTTGCCTACCCCCCAGCGGCCGCCCTGGCCTCTCCCACCTGGATTGGCCCCAACGACGACGCCAGGGGAGGTCCTGAACCTCCGTGACGCCTCTCGGCTGCGCTGGGTTCCCCCAGGGACCTTCCGCTACGGGAGCAGCCAGGGGAATCTGGACGAAGCTCCCGAGCGAGATCTCGAGCTCCCCGGGTTCTTCGTGGGAACCTTCGAGGTGACCTGGGCCCAGTACCTCGCCTTTACTCAAGCGACTTCGCGTCGTCCCCCGGCGCGGACGATCGATGGCTTCGCGGCCCCCTTTAGAGCAGGCGAGGACCACCCCGTGTTCAACGTGAGCTGGGACGAGGCTTGGGCGTATTGCAAGTGGGCGGGCCTCGAACTTCCAACGGAGCAGGAGTGGGAGCGCGCTGCTCGAGGGACGGGCGGCAGGACCTACCCGTGGGGCGACCGCTTTCCGCCCCCTCAGCCGACTTGCAATGTCGCTGACGAGAGCGCACGCGGCATGGTCGAAGCCTCCTGGGGGCGTTGGGAAGAGGACTACCGCGACGGCCATTTCTTCCCTGCCCCGGTCGGGAACTTCCGGGCCGGGATCTCACCAGCAGGCTGCCATGACATGGCGGGCAACGTGTGGGAGTGGACGCAGAGTCGAGTCGAAGGCGGGCAACGAATCTGCCGGGGGGGAGCCTGGGACAACCCAGCTTTCCACTGTCGAACGTCGAATCGAGGCAAGTTCCTGAGAGGAAAGCGGGCGCCCTTCTTGGGCTTTCGGGTTTCGTTTCGCCTCGCAAGACGTTGACAGCCCGCGCCTTAGGCGAAGACCATCTTTTTTTCTTTCTGTTCCCGCCACAAAGGAGGAAAGCACAGAGAAGGGGTTGAGAGGTCTCCCTATGCGCCGCCCACAGCGATCATTGTCCCTGCTTGAGCTGACCATCTCCATCGCCGTGTTCGTAGTCGCTCTGTTGGGTCTGGCTTCACTCCTGCTCTCCTCGAGCCAGACCGAGACCCTCCTTCGTGAGCGCGCGGCGGCGGCCTCAGCGGCCAACGAGAAGCTGGAAGAGATCGCAGCCTTCCCCGATTTCGACCAGCTGAGCGCGACCTATCACCAGGCAGGCTTCGATGTGATGCTCGGGCCGGATCGAGCGGGCTTGGATGATGGGAGTGGGCAGGCCCTGATGATCCCAGGCGCCGCGGCCTCGTTCCCCGCCGGTTGGCCAGGCGGAACCCAGGCCGGCTACGTCGAGATCCAGGCCCTTCGGGCAGACCTCGTAGAGGCTCGCGCGACCGTCGTTTGGAGGAGTGCGACCAACGGTGAAGAGACGCTCACGTACCTGATCAGGATCGCCCGTGAAGAGTAAGCACCTACGAGCCTTCACGCTCCTGGAGTCCATTGTCACCTTGGGGGTGTTCTCGACCCTCCTCCTCGTGATCGCCACAACCACGATCGAAATGCAGGGCTTTAACGCCAACCTCGTAGCCCGGACAGACCTCTCCGTGCGCGGGGGGCGCGTCCTTCGCCAGGTCCGCCGTGAGCTCCGGCAGTCAGGGTGGCAGGACGCAGCCACGGATCGGGTCGCAGTCCCGGCTACTCCCGGCGGGGTGGCGGTGACAGTTCAAGAGAGCGCAGCAGCTGCGGTCGCGGTTCTCAGCTTTCAACGCCGAGTCGCTCTGGGGTCAGCGTCTTCTGCGGACGACTGGGGGCCGCAGATCGTTTACACGATCGTGCCGGCGGGCACCTTCGCTGGCGTCGCGGGGGCTCCAAACCGATTTACCCTCCAGCGGAGCGAGGGCGGCCTGACTACGACGGTCGCCAGCAACGTCAGCGCCTTGAGCGTGACTCGTGCTCCAAACGACGACACGATCCTCGTCGAGTTCGAGGTCCTCGAGCGGGACCCAAGGGCTGCAGGCGGGGCCAGTGCCCAAGCTCTCCGCCGGCGCTACCGGAGCCGAATCTTGCTCCTTAATCCCCAGCCGGAGAGCTGAATCGCTGCCTGCTCGCTCAAGCCTACGACCCAGGAGGGATGGATGATGCTGACGACTACTCAACCGGAGGAGGATTCGAGGGAGCGCGGGAGTGCGCTCCCGATCGTCCTTGTGTTCCTCGTCCTGCTCTTCGCGATGCTTGGCCTCTCGACCCAGTCGACTCGCCGTAACTCAGACTTCGCCCGCAGCGATCTCAGGGATCGCGAGTTGCAGCTCGTGTTGCGCTCGGGAGTCGCCGAGGCCCTGAGCGAGTTGAGCAGCGGAGCGGACTCGGGGACGGACGGGATCGGCGCGATCGGCGGCGATACCGGAGGGCTCGAGATCGTGTCTGGTGGGCGGTCGCTGGGGAGGGTTCGAGTCCTCGTAGACTCCAGCGACCCTGATCGAATCGTGTTGCGGGCTGCGGCCGCCTCTCCCAGTCTCCTAAACCCGATCTACTCGGCGGCTGCGGAGATCTGGATTCAGCGTGACGACCCGACCTCAGTGTTGGGCAACGACGGGCCCTTGATCTTCTCAGGGCCAATGGGAGACACGAGTAAGATTCGTCCTGACGGGACGGTGTCGATCACTGACCCGAGTCAGGTCAAGCCCGCTTTGAACGTGGAGGACCCCTCCCTCCTCGCCGACTTCGTGAGTGATTTTGTCAACGACCCTGAGGTGAGCCTGTTCGGGCTCGGCGGCAGCGGCGAGGACACAACGGTCAGCATCACGGGCAACACACTCGACAACGACGCACTTGAGTCGATCGCTGAGAGCATCTTCGACTTCGCTTCGAACATAAGCCCGGACGCGACGATCGTTGGTGACACGAGCGGTGGGGCCAAGGTCACCGTCGACCACACGAACGTGGGCGGAGCTGGTCAAGTCACCTACTTTGGCGGCGCGAGCAACATGCGGATCGAGTCGGGGGCCACGGTCACGGGCTCGGGGACCCTCGTGATTAACCGTCGGCTGGAGGTCGACGAGGGCGCCTCGCTGGTCTGGGACGGCGACGTGATCGTGGTCGGGGGGCAAAACCACGCCAAGCTCGAGGTTCAGGACGGCTCGATCCAGATCACCGGTAACCTGATCGCCGTACCCGACCCGAGTGACAACAAGCGCGCGGACATTCGGATCAGCAGCGACGGCCAGCTCTCGGTTCAGGGAAGCCTGCTCGGGATCTCGGCCGGGACTGGCGAATCTGAGTTCCACCTCGACGGGAGCGGCGGTGGCTCCACAGGGGCTCGGGTCTCCATAGACGGCGTGATCGCGCTCTTGGGCGACGACATAGATTTCCGCACCGGGGGAGGTGGGAGCTCTAATGACGTTGGTCGCTTGGACGTGAACGGGGGCATGGTGATCGCGACTCCAACCGACGGCTCTGGCCTCAAGCGCTTTCGCTTCGACGACGACTCCGAGACCACCATTACCTACGACGCTGCGGCCTATGCTTCGGCCCTCGACGGGTTGACAGACTTCTTCGACGCGCTCCCAAACCCACCACAAGCCGGCGTGTGGCGGAGAGCTGGGTACGTAGAGGTCGGCTCGGCCGTGACGATCGCGACTCAAGACGCCATCAGCGCAAGTCAGAAGATCGACGCCCCGTGATCGCTGGTCGCGCCTCCTCCCAAGCTCGGTTAGCGCTGCTAGCTCTCCTGACATTCTCAGGGGCGGCGCTTGCCCAGGCGCGCGGAGAGCCGCGCCTCTCGCTCGACGAGGCTCTGGGCCTGGCCGCGGCAGGGAAGCTCTCACGCCGGCAGGTCTCTGCTGAGACCGCCTTAAGAGCAGCGCTAGCCTTGGAGAGAGCCTCACCCGAGGGCCTCGTGCACCTGCTCCGGATCGCGAAGTTGGGAGGGGCAGAGGGCAAGGCTGCGGGGGCGCTCTGTGCCCGCCTCAAGCGCAGCCCTGAAGGCCAAGTCTACCGGCTCCTGGAGGGGCTCCCTTGGCGACACGTCAGGGCCCACATGGCAGGGCTCCCCCGCAGGAGCTTGGAGGTCGAGGCGGCGGGGGAGTTGAGGGCTAGGCTTTGGTCCTGGGCTGAGAGGAAGAAGCGGATCGGAGCCGAAGGAGACCTCGAGCTCAAGAGGCGCTATCTCCGCTCCACCCGCTGGGCTCCAGATCCAGCGGAGAGCTCCCTAGGGCTGTGCCTGCTGCGACTACCGACCGAGCTCGAAGACCTGCGCTGGGTCGTGGTTCAGACCCTCGCTAAAGAGCAGCGCGGAGTCGCAGAGCTGCTCCTCAAGTGCGGCCAGGCGGACGTGCCTCGCGCCCTCGCGGGTCTCGCGCGGGCGGACCCAAAGCTGCGAGATCCCGCGCACGCCCATCTCGAGGGGCTCCTCAAGACGAGGAAGGGTCAACGCGATCCGAGTCTGCTCCCAGCGGTCCTCGCGTTAAGGGTCCCCGGACGACGGCGATACCTGCTCAGGCAGGCACGCCGAGGTCCCCTGTCGGTGCGTATCCTGAGCCTCAGAGAGCTTCCCCGCCTGATCCCGAAGCAGAGACCCCGGGTGTTTCGCCAGGAGGCGCGAGAGCGCGCCGAAGAGGCCCTGCAGGATTCCCGTCTCCCCCTTCAGGAGGCTGGGTTGAGCTGCCTCGCGAAGCTGGGGGAAGCCACGATCGATCTTGTCGAGGAGTTCCTAGCCGAGGGTCAGGAGCCTTCACTCCGGCGGGCGGCACTCCGGGCGGCAACGAGCTGCTCTGAACGCCGGGAGGCGATAGAGCTCCTGATCGGCTTCTTGGAAGACCCCGAGGTCGCGGTCGAGGTCCACAAGGCCCTCCGGCGACTTACAGGCCTGTCTCTCCCAAGTCGGGCTCGGCTCTGGCGAGCCCGTACAGAGGCAGAGCAGGAATAGTCAGGCGAAAGGAGCAGAGAAGCCTCCTCCAACCACGAAAGGGGGTTTGGCAACCACAGCAGTGGTGGGTCAAGAGTTTTGCAAGGCGGGGCGCAGGTTGTGTCCCGACCATAAGAAGCGAGGGTTTACGGAAGGCGGAAGCCACTTCCGAACAAGAGTGCGACCCGCGCCGGATCAAGCGAGATATAGCCTGAATGGACATCCCTCACGAGGGACTGCGGTTGAGGCAAGACCCCGCTGCGTCACGCAGAAAGAGGAGGGTCGCGATCCGAAGGGGGTCGACTCGCGCGAGAGGCGGCGGGCAGACCCGAGCGGACTGCCCGCGAAGAGCCTTCGAGAGGTAAGGATCCGGAGGCGCCCAGACCGCGCGAGAAGCGGTGGCGCGCGCGGAGCGAGTTGACCACGAAGCGATTCCCTCCGCTCAGGCGGCCCTGAGCGCGGCCTGCAAGAGCTCCCCCTCGTTCCAAGCTCGCTGGCCCCCTCGTCCGACGACCTCCCTTAGCAGGCGCTGCCGTTCCCCGACCCAGCGACCGCCCCCGTTTCAGCGGATACGGGATTGAGCGCTTGGGAGTCGTGACTTGTCCGGGCTAAGCCTTCAACCGCCAAGGACGCCAAGGACGCCAAGTTTCGGAGGGCGGGACGTCGCCCTCTTCTGCGTCCGACCGATCCGGCGAGCTACTGCTCTGCCAACCGCCGGATTCCCCTCAGCGGGTCCCCCTCCCCAAGGGCCCAAGGGATCAGGGATTCGCGGAGGGCGTCGCGCACGACGCGCTCTTCGGGGAAGAAGCTGGCGCAGGCGCCGACGGTCCACCAGGGGGCGCCTTGGGAGCGGTCCTCGCAGAGGTTGTCGACCAAGTCGGGGAGGAAGCGGAAGGGGAGCTCGTCTTCTGCTGCCGGCGGGAGGAGGGCCGCGGTCGCGGCCAAGGCCTCGGTGGGCTCGAGGACGTAGCGCTCGACGGCCTCCAGGAGGCGGCGGGGCCGGAGGTGGCGCTCTTCGTCAGACCAGGTCACGTAGTGACGTCGGCGGAGGACGAGCTGGCCTTCGTCGAGCTCGGTTCCCCAGCCCTGGAGCCGGTCCCACCACTCCAGAGCGCGGCGGGCGACGCCGAGGGCGCCCCGGACGGCGACCTCTGCGCCGAATTCACCCAGGTCCTCGAACCAGCGCTCGAGGTCGTAGGTGCCAGGCAAGGGGCAGTCGGGGTCATGGCTGCCCGAGACTTCGCCCTCCATGCCGAGGTCCACGACGCAGCCTGGGAGCTTTCCGCAGTTCCAGACTTCGCGCAGCCCCAGCACCTCGCGGGCATGGGGCTCGCCGAGAGCGGCCGCGAGGCCCAGTTGGCGTTCGGCGTCGAGGTCGCCCTCTCGGCGGCCGAGGGCCAGGAGCTCGACCCGCTCCTCTCGCCCGAGGCAGTCCCTGGCGCGGGCCCGGCGGCGGGCGTCCCTCACTGCCGGCGGCCCAGGAGGTCGAAGACCAGGACTTCGCCGAGCTGGGTTCCCACGATCAAGCGCTTCCCGTCGCGGCTCACGTCGAGGGAGCACACGCCTTCGGCGCGGGCGCTGAACGCGAAGCGGGCCGTGGGCTCGAACTCCTGACCGACCCAGGCCGAGAGCGCTCCGGGCACCGGGTCGCGGGGGAAGCTTCGCTCGTCGGGGAAGAGGCCGCTCCCGAGGTAGACCGTGCGGCCCCAGGGCGCTGAAGCCGCGACGCCGGCCGTGGGGCTGCGGCGGAGAGCTGGGCCCGCGCCGTCTTTGATCTCTCCTAGGAGCTGAATGCTGGTGCCCTGGACCTTGAAGTGCAGGACGCGACCCCGCTCGCCGCGCCCGACCAGGACCTCTTCGGGGGAGAGCCGGACGACGAGGGAGGGAGGCTCGGAGTTGTGGACTGACTTGAAGCGGTAGACGGCCCCTTGGTAGGGCGCGAGCGGCTGGCCGCCTCTGGCGACCCGCCACATGCGCAGCGAGAGGTCTGGCTCTGACTTGTCGCCGCCGAGGGAGAGGAGCCGCTCCTCGTCTAGGAAAACGACCGCCTGGACGTCGGTCGTCTCAAGGTGATTGCCGAGTTGGTAGGTCTCGGCCTCAGTCATGGCGTGACCGTAGGTGCGCTGAAGCGGCACGACCAGGACTTCGCCTTGATCGGTTCCCCCCGCTAGCCATCGTCCTTGGGGCGAGATCGTGATCGAGATCAAGCGATCGGACTTGCGGTTGAGGATCGTGCCAGAGGGCAGCCCGACCGTGTCGGTGATGCTCGCGCGCTCCATGACCAAGAGCCCCGGCCACTTGGCCTTCTTGCCATGTCGAGTCGTGCCGCCGAGATAGGTCAGCCCGCTCGGGGCGTAGTGGACTGCCGAGAACGTGTATTTCCAGCGGAAGCGGGCGCCGCGCTCCGCCTCCAGATCACGCTTGCCCTTTGCTCGAGGCTCGGATCCGCTGAGGTCCCAGTTGACGACCCGGCGCCCGTTGGCGACGAGGGCTTGGGTACCCGCAGCGTCGAGGAAGCAGACCCTGGCTCCGTATTCGCCGAGGTATTCGCGGCGCTCTGAGTGATCTTCGGGGTCACGAGACTCGACATAGCGCTTGGTGTCTCTGCGTCCACCGGCGACATGATTCCAGCGCCAACGAGGGCCGAGCTCGAGTTGAATCGGGCCGAGGAGCTCTGGGGGGAGGAGACCGTGGTCCTTCCTCCAGCCCTCGACCGCGGCCGCGCGCTCGCTGCCCTCGAGGTCGCGTAGAGCGTCGAGGTCGGTCCGAGCCCGGGCCAAGGCGCCGAGGGCGCCGTCGTCGCGAACGCTCTTGCGGAGCCGAGTCAGCTCCTCGGGGAAGCGCCTCGAGCCGAGGGGGGGGAGCGTCGCGATCGCTCGGACCATGACGCCCTTGGCTGCCGGCGTCTCGCTAGGGGTCGGCGTCGCCCTCGGAGTGGCGGTCGCTGAAGGCGAGGAGAGCGGGGTGTCCTTCGACGAGCGGCGCCAGGTCTCGGCTATGGCCAGACCCAGCAAAGCCAAGATGAGCGCCAGGATCCAGAGCTTGCGGCGACGTCGCCAGCCCTGCAAACGGAGTCGGCCGCCCGCCGCGCCCACGCCGCCGCCGAGGTAGTTCTCCAGGTCGTCGCGGAGGGAGGCCGCGCTCACGTGACGGTCGGCTCGCTCCTTGGCCATGGCGACGCGAACGATGGCTTCCAGGGGTCGCGGGACCTTGGTCTGGCTCGGGACGAGGCAGCTCGTGGCCTGGACCTTGGCGGCTTGGTCAGCAGCTTGGTGGGGATAGGCGCCTGCGAGGCCGCTGGGGAGCCCACCACCAGGGAGGGCCACCGTCGCCGCCTCGGCTCCGCCCGTGCCGGAGAGGCTGCCAGCGCTGGGGTCCCAGGTCGGCTCCGAGTTCTGGATCTGGGGGAGCGGCTCGCGGGCGGTGATCACGGTGTCCTTGTCCTCGCCCCAGCTGGGCTCGTCCATAAGGACCTGGCGGAGGACGGCCATGGGGGCCTTGCCGCGGAAGGGCGGGCGCCCCAAGAGGAGGTAGTAGAGGATCCCGCCCAATCCGTAGACGTCGGTGCGGGGGTCAATGTCCTTGAAGCCCTCGGCCTGCTCAGGCGACATGTAGGCCGGGGTGCCCAGGATCGTGCCGGTGACCGTCAAGCGCTCGGCGTCCAGCTCTCGAGCCAGGCCGAAGTCGAGCAGGACCGGTGTCCCGTCGGGACGCAAGATCACGTTCTCGGGCTTGAGGTCTCGGTGAATGATCCCCTTGCGGTGGAGGAGGTCGAGGGCGCTGGCGAGGCTCGCGCCGATCCGCGCCGCCTGCTCGGGGTCCATGGGGGTCGCGTAGCAGAGACTGCGGAGGTCCTGGCCGGCCACGTAGTCGAAGACCATGTAGGGGCGAGAGTTCTCGTCGACGGCGAAGTCGAGGACGCCCACGATGTTCGGGTGGCTGACCTTCGCCAGGAGCTGAGCCTCACGCTGGAAGCGCGCGAGGACGTCTCGCGAGGGGTTCTCTCCCAGGATCAGCTTGAGCGCGAGGCGCTTGTCGGGCTGGCCCGGGTGGCTGACCTCATAGACGACGCCCATGCCGCCCTGGCCCAGGACGCGGACTACCCGGTAGGGCCCGACGTGGCTCGGCGTGCTCTGGCTCACGCAGAGCCTGGTCTAGAGGAAATTGGGTCGGAGGCCGTCACGAAGCCACCTTCACCCCTCCGTGAGCCCCTGGCAAGCGAGGGCCCACCATGCCTCGTCGACCGCTCCCGCCGGGCGGAGCCTCAAAGTTCCACGTCTCCGACCTGCCAAGACGACGCCGCCACTTCCAACTCCGGAGCCGCTGTGTCCCGTCCATTCGCCTGCGCGAACTCGGGCTCTCGGCGTCTCTGCGACTCGAAGAGACGCGGCTGCCCACGACCCGATCAGGAAGCGGAGAGCGATCCCTCACTCCTTGAGGAGGGCCGCGGCCTGACGTCGGAGATCTGGATCGTGAGAGCGCACGGCGAGCTCCTCGAGGACCTGGCGCGAGAGGGTCGGTCGCGAGGAGCGGATCTCCTTGGCGAGGTCAAAGGCCAGCTGAGTCTTGGCTGGCTCCCGGGAGTGAGCCCAGGCCCGCCCCATGAGGCTCGCGCGGCGAACGTCGCTCTTAGCCAGCTGGAGCCAAGCTGCGCGCGCGACGTCGAGGTCGCGCCCCCGGCAGAGCTCTAGCAGGAACTTCGGCTGGAGCGCGAAGGCGTGGAGCCCCTCGAGAGCAGTCACCCGGACCGCCTTGCTTCGGTCGCGGAGGGCTCGCTTGACCGCGACCTGAAGGGGGCCGTCCTCGAGGTGTTCGAGCGCGAGGCGGAGCGTCTTTTGTCTCCACAGGACGGACTCGCTCCGAGCCAGACGCGTCGCGAGGTAAGTCGCTGACTTTCCATACTTGTGCGCGAAGACGTCGAGGACCTCGACTCGAGCCTCGTCGCCGTGGAGGAGACCCAAGAGGCGCTGGGTGGTCCTCGTCGCGTTCTCGCTGACCGCGAACAGGGTCTTGATCAGGCCGAGGCGACCGCGGGGGTCGAGGCTCCGGACGTCGGCGGCCAGGGTCCAGAGGGCCTCTACTCCGCCTGCGGACTCGAGCATTCGGTCGCGACCTTCGACGTCCTCGTGGACGAGGGCGCACCAGGCAGCGAGGTCGCCGGGAGCGGCGCGACCGTGCGCGATCAAGCGTTCGAACACAGGGAGTAGGAGGGCGGGCGGGTGATCTGCCCGGATGAGGGCGTGCCAGAGGAGCTCGCGGTGAGGCGGATCGAGGGCGAAGGCAGCCTCGTCGGAGGCAGCGATCCGGACCTCGACGTCTAGGAGGAGCAAGGCCCCGAAGTCCGGGCGCTCGCTGGCCTTGGCGAGCCAGATCGCCGCTCGCGCGGCCTCGCGCTCTTGAGCGGCGCTCGGCTGCTCGCGGAGGATCGCCTCGAGGAGCTGCGCGACCCGGGGGTCCCTGGGGGCATGGGCCGCTAGGCGCAAGAAGTGATCGGGCTTGCCCAACCTGGCGTCCGCGAGGGAGTTCGCCAAGATCCGGGCTCGGGCGGAGACCTCTCGGTCGACGAGCTGGAGCCGGGTCCCCCCGGGGGTCTCTCCGCTGAGGTAGGAGCCGCCGACCAGGGTCTTCCAGGACGTGACCTTGTGCGCTGCAGAGCCCGAGGGGCCTGGAGCCTGGAGGAGGCCGTCCTCGGCGTGGGCCGCCTGGAGTCCTCGCGCCAGGAGCGGGTCGAGGGCCCGGACGTGAGAGATCCAGAGCAGGCGCTCGAAGATCGTCCTGCTGGATTCGAGCCGGGCCAGGACTTCGGCCAGGGTGAACTGGAGCGGGCCTCCGCGCTCGCTGTGGAGCCGGTCCAAGGAAAGGGCCTGGGCCGGGGTGAGGCCCAGGTCGGGGTAGGAGTGCGCGATCTCCTCGACGGCGCGCGGGTCCTGGGCCCTGCGTAGGGGCCGAAAGCTCTCGTAGGGCCGGAGGTGCTTCCTGCTCGGCGGGAGGAATCGGCTCGGGTCCTTGAGAGGGTCGAAGCCGCGGAGCGCGTGGGGGGTCCTCTTGGAGAGGAGCCTGGTGCGCTTGAGGAGATCGTGAGCGCCCTGGAGGACCACCTCTCGCTCCTCGAGGGGGAGGTGATCGAGGAGCTCCTTCCGCTCGAGGTCGTGAAGTTGGATCCGATAGGCGGCCAGGCGAACCTGCCAAGGGACCCCGGCCTCAGCGGCGAAGAGTCGCATCACTCGCGAGGCGACTCGCTCCTCGGAGACCGAGGCCCTGGCCCGGCGGATGCGATCGACGAGCGTTTGGTAGGGGGCTTGAAGATACTCCCGCTCGACGTAGGCCACCTGCAAAGTCACCGGGGGACCCCCGCCGACGACGGTCGCGTCTTCAGCCGCGATCATGCGACAGGGCTTCCAGGTGCGCCCCTTGCGAGCGCTCCCTTCCAGGACGTCTCCGGCGCTGATCAGGAGCTCGTCTCGTCGCCGAGCTCGCTTGGGGAGGGTGATCTGGACGGTGCGGCTTCGGTTCTTGACGACTGCGAGGTCGGTCAACTTGATCGGGCCCTCGCTGGGATCCCAGACCTCGGTCCGGAACTCGGGGGCAGCGGATCGTCGTGGCCTCAGGCTCACCTTGCGGTCGTCTGTGCGCTGGGCGGCGTAGTAGCAGAGGAGCGAGAACGCGAGGACGCCGCCGATGGCGAGGACCCACGTGTAGGAGACGCCGGAGTTGGCGTTCCCGCGCGAGGAGGCGCCCCGCGATGACGCGGGCTTGCGAAACTGCCCGCCGCAGCCCATGACGGGGCAGAGGTTCAGCTCTTCGGCGCACTCCCCATGGATCAAGACCCCGCAACGGAGGCAGGGAGTCGCGCTCTCTTGGAGGGCGAAGCCGTCCCTGCAATAAGGGCAGGTCCGATCGCCCTTGCCTCGGATCTGGATCTTCACTCGCTAGTCCTCGAGTGACTCAGAGGTTGGTGCTCTGGGGGATCCGCGAGGGAAGGAGGTGAGGATAGGGAGCCCGGCGGGCTCGGTTGCGGACTCCGATCTCGACCTCGATCTCGGCCAGGCGCTCGTTGAAGCGGTCCTCGTGCTCTCGGACGCGGCGATCGGAGAAGTAGTCGAAGATCAGGGTCTTGGGATATTGGCCGAGCTGGGTGTAGTAGATCGAGCCCAGGAGGTAGCCCAGGCTGACTTGCATGTGCGCGACGTCTAGGGGCGGGAGGAGGTCGAGGAGGTCCTGCTCGCTGTGGGGGCCGGGACGCGCGGGCGTGAATGAGGCCAAGGGCCAGTTGGGGACGTAGGTCATGGCCGTGCACTGGGGGAAGTTGACCGCGGCGTGCCCTGCGCTCGCGGTGAAGATCAAGGTCGTGAGGACCTGACCTAGGTAGTCGCGGGTCCGGATCCGTCCGCTCTGGCCGAGGCCGCGCAGGCGGCCGTAGTCGGGCGAGATCAGCTCTGCGACCCAGGCCTGGAGCTCGCGATCCTGTTGGACTTCGCTATCGCTCGGGTAGTAGAGGGTGAGGTAGTTCCTGACCCAGTCTTGGATCGCGCCCCAGATCAAGAGGCCGTCGTCACGGTAGGGGTAGTTGGGGAACACCTCGGCGTCGTCGACGCCGCGCAGCTCGAGGTCCCGCGGGAGGCCTGCGTCGTCAAGGGACCACTCCGAGGCGGCCCGAGCTGCGACAGCTCGGGTGGCCTCGATGGTGCCGGCCAGGACGACGTCTACGCCCCCTTCGGGAGCCAGGAGGCTGGTGTTGGCGCTCTCGTTGATCGAGAGCGTCCCCTCCAAGTGGGGCGAGAGGAGGACGAAGATCGGGTGATTGCGCGCGAGGTTGCGGTGGGTCGCTAGGACGACGGCGTCTAGAGGGAGGTGGGTCCGGCCGAGGTGACTGATCGCCTGGTGACAGTTTCCGTCCGCGCTCTGGACGCGGGTCTTGGCGTCGAGCCAGCTCCAGCCGTCGCGCGGCGTCACGATCGGCGAGCTCGAGCCGGGCCGCTGCTCGAGCTGAATCGCCACGGGTTGGAGGTCTCGGGCGCCCCTCGCTGGGACCACGAAGAGGGCCAAAGGCGCGCTGAGGTATTTCTGAGCGGCGGGGTAGTCGCCGCACTCCAGACCGTCTAGGACCGCGTAGTCGGCGAGGTAGAGCCGCCCTTCCGCCTGAGCCGCGGCCAGGCTGTCGTCGGGCTGGCTGGCCTGGAAGTCCTCTTCGCTGACGGGGAAGTGGTCCGGGAGCTCGGAGGCTCGTCGCAGCCAGACCGGGTTGGCGCCCGAGACGCGCTGCTCGGCGAAGGTCGCGTCCTCGCGGTAGTGGCCGGCAATGGCCGGGAGCTCCAGCTCTTGGAAGAGCTCCGCATAGTCCGCTAGAGACTCGGGACGTCCGCCGCTCATGCCGCGGCGGGCGAGGCGGGTCACCTCGGCGTGGACGCCCTCCATACCCCCCTCCTTGCCAGCCCTGAAGAGCTCGAGGAGGACGGCTGCGGTCGAGCCGCGTCCGTCCTCGTGACCCTGGTCGACCTCCTTGGAGTTGTGGGCGAGGGTGATCATGCGCTGGGCCACGAGGAGCCGATACCCGAGGCTGGCCTCCTCGTGCTCGGGGACCTCGGCCGCCAGCGCGACGGGCGCGAGGGACTCGTGCTCGTAGCGGTAGATCTCGGCGGCTTCCGCGAGCTGCGTCAGGCGCTCGGTGGGGTCGGTCTCGTGTTGAGGGAGGACGGGGTCCACCTGCGCTCCTAGTTGCCTGCTGGGGACTGACTACTCTGCTGCGGCCTCATAGCGAGGCTCGATTCGCGCCAGGTAGTCCTCGAGCTCGCCGAGGTGGCGAGTGAAGGCTTGGGCGTCTCCGCCGAGGGCAGCGGACTCGAGGGCGCCGCCGACCTCGGTCAGGCGCGAGAAGCCATAGGAGCCCCCGGTGCCCTTGATCGTATGCCCCAGTCGGCGCGCGACCTCCCAGTCTCGGCTGCTGAGGGCTTGGTGGAGCTGGGCCAGGTCGCTCTGACGGGCCTCGAGGTAGCCGGGGATCAGGTCGGCGATCTCGGGGTCGACTTGGACGATGATCGGCTCGGTCCGGAGGGCATAGCTGGCCACGACCTCCAGAAGCCTGGCCTTGGAGATCGGCTTGGTGAGGTGCTCGGTGCAGCCCGCGTCCAGGGCGCGCTGGCGGTGGTCGTCGAGGGCGTAGGCCGTCAGGGCCAGGACCGGGATCGGGTCCCGGCCAGCGCGCTCCTCGCGCTCCCAGGCTCGCAGCTCAGCCACGGCTTCGAATCCGTTCTTGACCGGCATGTCCATGTCGAGCAAAACCAGGTCGTAGTGTCCACTGGTGACCTTGTCCAGGGCTTGTTGCCCGTCCTCGGCTTGGTCGAGGGAGTGGACGGTCTTGCTGAGGAAGCGCTCGATGAGGAAGCGGTTGTCGGGCGAGTCGTCGGCGAGGAGGATTCGGAGCGGGCGCTCCGAGCGCCCTCGGCCTGCTGCGGCGACCTCCTGTGGGTCCTCGTCTGAGGGCTCTAGGACGGGGAGGGTGAAGCTGAAGGTGCTGCCTTGCCCGACCTCGCTCTCGACCCAGAGCCGACCCCCCCAGGCCGAGACGATCCGACTGCAGATCGCGAGCCCGAGGCCGGTGCCGCCGAAGCGCTGGGTCGTGTCGTCTTCGGCTTGGGTGTAGGGGGCGAAGATCGCGAGCCTGCGCTCGGGCGGGATCCCGAGGCCGGTGTCGGTGACCGAGATCTGGAGCTGATCGCCAGTCTCCTCCCCAGTCGTTAGAGGAGAGACCTGGACCTGGATCTCACCGCTGTCGGTGAACTTGCGCGCGTTCCCGAGCAGGTTCAGGAGGACCTGACGGAGTCGATTCGCGTCGCCCACCAAGCGCTGGGGGATCTCGTCCGAAACCTCGGCGCTGAGCGCCACGCCCTTGCGCTCGACTCCCTGGCGAATGATCCCGACGGCCTGATCTAGGACTTGGCGGAGCTCGAAGGGGCCGTGGGCCAGCTCGAGCCCTCCAGCCTCGATCTTGGAGAGGTCCAAGACGTCGTCGAGGAGGCTCAGGAGCGCTTCGCAGCTGGCGTTGAGCCGCTCGAGGTAGGTCCGCTGCTCTGGGTCGAGGGTGGACTCGCTCAGGAGCTCGCACATGCCCACGATGGAGTTCATGGGGTTGCGGATCTCATGGCTCATGGAGGCCACGAAGAGGCTCTTGGCTTCGCTCTTGGCCTCGGCTTGGAGCTTCTCTTGAAGGTTCGTCCGAGCGGCGCGGGCTTGCTCCGCGTGGCGAAGGGCCTTGCCTATGGTGAGCTCGAGGTCCTTGAAGTCGATGGGCTTGGTCAGGAAGTCGACGGCGCCGCGGTTCATGGCGCTGCGAATGTTCTTCATGTCGCCGTAGGCCGTGACGACGATGGTCTGGAGGTTGCGAAGCTCGAGGGCGCGGATCCGCGAGAGGAGGGTCAGGCCGTCCATCTCGGGCATGTTGAGGTCGGTGATCACGACCTCGATGTCGGGATACTCCTCAAGGCGCTCGAGGGCCTCGTTGCCGTTGAGGGCGAACACGAACTCGTATTGGTGTTCGCGAATCTGACGCCGGAAGCGCTGTCGAACTAGGAGCTCGACGTCTGCTTCGTCGTCCACGACCAGGAGGCGGGTCACCATGGGGAGTCCAACACGTGTCCACGAGAGGAGCGTCCGACTCGCGTGAGAGGAGTTTGACCCCTGCCCGGATGCCCTTCAACCCCACTCTGAAGGTATCCTCGCCCGCCTATGACAGGTCGCATACTGATCGTGGACGACGATCCCGACGTGCTCCGGCTGGTCGAGCGCCAGCTGGCGCGGGCGGGCATGGAGCCCGTCCTCGCCGCGGACGGAGCCGCTGCTCGGGCTGCTTTCCAGGCCGGCGACCTGAGCGCAATCGTGTTGGACCTCGACCTCCCTGACACGACCGGCAAGGAGCTCCTGACCGAGTTCCAGGCTGCCTTGCCGGACCTCCCGGTCCTCGTCTTGACGGCTAGCGAGTCCCTCGAGGACGCGGTGGAGTGCATGCGCTTGGGCGCGGTGGACTTCATTGTCAAGCCCTTCGATCGCACGCGCCTGGTGACCTCGGTCCGTAACGCCGACATTCAGGGTCGCTTGCGGGCGCGGGTCAACACGCTCAGCCGCGAGCTTCACGGCGAGGGCCTGTCGTCGATCTTGGGCGAGTCGCCCACGATTCGGCGGGCCGTGAACCTCTTGGAGCGCGCGGCCGGGAACGAGGTCACGGTCCTCCTCCTCGGCGAGAGCGGGACGGGCAAGGAGGTCGCGGCGCGGGCCGTGCACGCCGAGTCCAGTCGGCGGACCGAGCAGTTCGTGGCCATCAACTGCGGCGCGATCCCAGAGGGCTTGATCGAGAGCGAACTCTTCGGGCACGAGGCCGGCGCCTTCACTGGCGCCAAGGGCTCACGGGCCGGTCGCTTCGAGGAGGCCAACGGCGGAACGCTCTTCCTCGACGAGGTCGGCGAGATGCCCCTCCTGCTCCAGGTCAAGCTCCTGCGCGCGCTCCCAGAGCGCGCGGTCCAGCGGGTCGGCGGCGGCAAGTCACGCCCCGTCGACGTCCGCGTGATCGCAGCCACCAACCGCGACCTCAAGAAGGAGGTCACCGAACGACGCTTCCGCGAGGACCTCTACTATCGCCTGGCGGTGTTTCCCGTCGAACTCCCGCCGCTCCGCGGCCGCGAGGGCGACGTGCTCCTCCTCGCCGAGCGCTTCCTCGATCGCTTCGCCGACCGTCACGGCCAACCGCGCCGGCCCCTGGCCGAGAACGCCGCTCGGGCGCTCAACGCCTACGGCTGGCCCGGGAACGTCCGCGAACTCGAGAACGTCCTCGAGCGCGCCGTGATCCTCGAAGACGGCGACCAGATCACCCTCGGGAGCCTGGCCGACGAGGTGGTGTGCGCCCCCCACGCCGAGGACCCCACGCCCAGCGCGGCAGCCTCGGCGCCCGCCGCGCTCGAGGGCGACGAGATCCACAGCTTCGCCGACGAGGAGAAGCGCCTCGTGTTGCGGGCCCTCCAGATCACCGACTGGAACGTGGCCGAGGCCGCTCGCCGCTTGGAGATCGGGCGCGCCACGATCTACCGCAAGATCGAGCGCTACGGACTCCAGCAGTAGCCCTACCAGGGCTCCGCGCCTCTCGACTAGCCGAGCTCACCCCACTCAGTCCACGACGAAGAGGAGGGAGGCGAGGGGCAAGAGGTTGCAGCCAATGGAGACGACGAGGACCGCCCAGAAGTAGGGGCTGGTGTGCCAGACCGGGCGAGTAAAGGAAGCCTCGGTAGGGCGCCCGGGATAAGAGCTCGCAAAGAGCTTGGCGGTGGCGGGCTTTCCTAGGAGCGCAAGGGCTGCGAACTGTACGCCCAGTCCTATGAAGAGAGCCGGACCACCACCGCCCTCGGCGTTAAGAGCAATGAAAACGCCCACACCGATGTTGAGCACGGTCAGCAAGATCGCGAACACGTAGGCGAGAGACCGGAGACCCCACAACCCGATCCCGATCAGGAGGCCAACGACGCCTGTTGCGATCGTGATCCCACCGAAGAAGCGAATCACATCAGCTTGAGCGGCGGTGAACGCGAGGCCCAGAGGAAGCTGGAGGATCGAGAGCAGGAGGTAACTCATGGCGAGGCCAAACACGTGCGCCTCTGTCTCCAAATCACGTGCGGGTCCCGAAGGCCGCTGTCGCGGGGCGGGCCTGGGAGTATCCTGTCGGAGTCGGGAAGAGGCCCTCTGTGCAGGCTCGTAGCCCAAATCCTGGGTAGCCGATTCGTCTGCTCGCGCCCCGAGAAGGCGACCTGAAGGTCTCGAGACCTCGCTGACTCGCTCCCCGCAAGAGCAGAGCCAGCTGGCTCGATCCCCAAGGTCGACAGTGGCCCCACAGCGCCCGCAAAGAGCTTCTCCCATCGTCCCCCCCCGAGAAGAGACCCTACCCGATCGACCTCGCAGGACAAGGTGAAGACGTTCCGGTGGCGCGGATGACCTGGGATTGGTTTCCTGGAAGGACGAGGGGGTTGAGTTGGAGCAGACGGCGACACAGGTGCCCACGCCCTGGGGGTTTGGCTTCGAGTTCTACCTCCTCGACGAGGACGGGCTTGTAGACAGCCCCCAGCTTCAGGGCTCCTTCGACAGCGAGACTCTCCGCCTGGCCGACCAGTCGATCCCGGTCGAGCGGATCCTGGCGGTGGGCGGAGCCGAAGAGGACACGCTGCTGGTCGTGCTGGACGACCAAGGTCGGGAGGCAACGATTCAAATCTCGGTTTCTGCGGAGGTGCGGCATCAGCTCGTGCTGGGGGTCAGGCGGATCTCTGCCGGCGATGCCTATCGGGAAGTGGTCTGCCCCTACTGCGAGAGCGTGATTCCGATTTACGGGTTGGCTGAGACTCGCCAGGTCTACTGCTGCTATTGCGACACGATCGCGACCCTAGCGGTGAAGCCGCCTCGGGGGGAGCACAGGCTTCGGCTCTGTGATCAGTGCTGCTACTACGCATGCCCGCAGAACTTCACGATCTTCTACTTCTGGTTCCTGCTGATCGTGTGGGGCTGGGACTTCGACCGAATCCGCGTCTGCCACTCCTGCATGCGCTTGGAGGCCTGGCGCATGCTTTGGAAGAACGCGATCTTCGTGATCGGGCTTCCCTTCGCTCTCTTCCAGCTCGTCCGTGCGTATCGTGGCGGACGTCTCAGCGCGCCAGACTACCCAGGCCTCGACGACGCGAACGCTGCGGCGAAGAGGGGCGAGTGGGATGTCGCCAGCTCTGGCTATGAGGCGATCTTGAGCACCTTGCCGGCGGCAGCTGGCGTTCGCTACAACCAGGCGATGTGCTTTGTGTTGGCAGGAGAGTCTGGAAACGCAGCACCTCTGCTGGAGGCAGCCCTCGCAGACTGCAGCAACTATGAGCCTGCCGCTTCAGTTTTGCTCCGGGTGTATCAGCGACTCGGGCGTGACGAGGAGCTCTCCAACCTCAAGATCCAGTGGCCGGACTTGCCTGACTCCGAATAGGGCGCAAGGGCGACCTCTGACTTCCTCCGCGTCCCCTACCAGGGTTCCGCGTTCGCCGATCCAAAGCGCCTCAGCGGCAGGCCCTCCGAGTCGAAGCCCTCTTGGTGACCAGGCAGGATCTCGAACTCCGAGCCGTCGATCACGCCGCTTGCGTCCGCTGAGGTCACGAGGAGCACTTCGCCTTGGAAGCGCTGTTCGAGGCGCTCCCAGCTCACGCTCAGGCGGCCTTGGGGAGCGGTGGAGTCGCCGATCTCGACCTCATCCGTGACCTCGTCTATGGCGAACACGACGAAGGCGTGGCACTTCGAGAAGGCGACGCAGGGGAGCTGAACAGAGCGCAGGTCCTCAACGTCGAGGACGGCCGCGCGCACGGTCATGGCCGAATCGAGCTTGCTCCGAACCCCCGCGGCCAAGCCTAGGAGGTCGGTTCCTCGGGGGTCCGTCCCCGAGAGGATCGCTACCTCGTCTTCGCTCGACGAGACACCCAGACTGCGGAGCAGGGTGGCCCCGGCGGCTGCCGTGCAGGTGAAGGGGACCGACTGTCTGCAGACGTCGTTCTCCCAGCCCGGCGCAGAGGTCCGGTTCCTCTCCAGGAGAGGGGAGATCAGAGGGGTCGTGCTGGCGAGGGCTAGGAGCCCGAACGCGCAGGCCAGGACCCCTCGATTCCCCCAGCTGCGACTCAAGCGAGGCGTGATCAGGGCGGCCAGGCCGGCCAGCGCGGGGATCCAGGGGGCGCGACGCAGGAGCAGGCACTCCGGCGCGCGGATCCCTGCGATCTGGGCCAGGAGACTGACGACAGCGAGGGTGGCGACGAGGCCGAGGCCTATGGCGAAGTGCGGAATGACGAGGCCTTCGTCCTTGCGCAGCCCTTGCCAGAGGAGGACGGAGAAGTAGGAGGCGAAGGTCAGGGTCAGGCCAGCGGGCGAGAGCCCCAGTGAATCCAGCATTTGAGCAGCTCTACTCCCCGCAGGATTCCGGGAGAGCAATCGAGGTGCCAGGCTCGAGGCCTTTCGTCACTGCCATGGAGTCGCGAACAGGCGACGTGCTGCGTCACCCCCTCACCCAAAGCGGAACATGAGGGCGCGCCTACCGTGGCTAGAGGCTGAAGTCCCACTCCTCTTCGGAGTCGCCCTCTTGGGCTTCGGGCTCCATGCCGACGGCTAGGCCCTCCTCGAAGAGGCTCGCGAGCCAGCTCATGGCGAGGAAGCGCTCGCCCGAGAGGCGCGCCACGTCCTCGCTGGTGTGCTCTTGGGCCGCCACCAGGTCGACGAGATTCTCGCGCCCTTCGGCGAGCTCGATCGCCAACTCGCGCGCCCGCTCAGGGACCTCAGCGTCGGGGAAGCCGACCACGAGGTCCTTGGGGACCAGCTCGCCGACCTTGACCCATCGCTCACCGGCCTCGGCCACGGCGTCGAAGAAGGTCTCGCCGTGGAGGTGAAGCTCGCGGCGGTCTTCCTTGTCCTGGAGCCTCGCCGGCAGGGTGCCCTTGAGGAGCTCGAAGCGCGTGCCGCGCCAGGAGAAGCACTCGGCGAAGTCGCGGGCGGTCTCGAGGGCTGACTCCTTCGCGCCGGCCTCCTGCTCAGCCGCGCGACGCTGCTCTTCCTCCTGCTCGCGTTGCGCCTGGCGGAGGGCCAGCTCGAACTCGCTCAGCTCGGAGACGTCCTCCTCCTCGTCGAGGGGCGCCGGGGCCGAGGGCGACTCTGCCTCCTCCATTTCAATGGCCGCGCGGAGCATCTTCATCTCCATCTCGGTCATGGCCCGAAGGTCCTCGGGGAGCTCGGAGAGGTCCGAGGCCTCGAGCTCCGCGAGGCGCTTGGCCTCGGGGCTGAGCTCCTTGGCCTCGGTCTGCTTCGTCACGTCGACCCGCTTGAGTCGCTGGCTGGTCGTGAAGGGCACGGTCCGATAGACCTGACCCTCGATCAGCGCCAGCTCCTTCGAGCGACGTCCGTCGGTGACACGCAGGACGCCGATCAGGTCAGAGCTGATCATGTCTTGGAGCGTGCCCACGAACTGAATCTGGCCAACGAAGCCCTCCTCGATCACGCCCGAGGTCGGGACGTCGCTCATGAAGAGCGCGTCCTCGTCGTCTTCTTGGATCTGCTCGAGGTCGACGACCTTGAGCAGTCCCTCGTCGACGAGCTCAGCCAGGATCCCGAGGGCCTTGAAGCGCCGGGTTCGTGACATCCGGATCAAGTCGCTGATGGCGTGGCGCCCGTCGGCCAGGAGGAGCAGGTCTTCGTTGCCCTTCTCGAGCACGATCCGCATCTTGGCCGCGCTGGAGTCGAAGGCCAACACGAGGTCGTCGCTGGGGAGGGTCTGGCGGACAGCCTCCCACTCCTGGATTCGCCGGACGGCTCCCAAGAGGAACTGGACCGTGTTGAGGCGGATCTTGCGGTTGGCGCGCGAGGTATAGAACTCAGGCGGGAGCTCGTCTACGACCCACTCGAACTCCGCCTCCTCCCAGATGAACATCTCATAGACCTCATCCTTCATCTGAGTCGCGGCGGCCTCAGCGAGCTGGTCCTCGGTCACGAGTCCCGCGGCGACGAGGCCCTCCTCGAGGTCGTCTGCGGGGATCCCGTCTTCCATATCGCCAGCGAGGAGGAACACGTCTCCTTGGTCGATATAGATCTGGCGGCTCTGGGGGGTGCCGCTGTGGGTCGTCTCGACCCGGAGGGTCCCCGAGCTCTTGCGGAGGTGGAAGGTCTGGAGGACCTCGGCCAGAGAGAAGCTCGCCAGATCACCACGAAGGGTCGCGCGCGTCGCTCCGTGGCTGGCCTCGGATTGGCTCGCCTTGAGCTCTGCTAGCTTCTGCTGGAAGTCTGGGTCGTCGTGGGCTTCGACCGCCGCGCGCACGAACTTGAGGGCGTCGGCCCGCTTGCCGGCGGCCAGGGCCGCCGTCAGGCGCTCGCGGTAGCCCTCGGCGTCGAGGGGCGCTAGGCGGCCGCTCTGGAGCTTGTCGTGGACGTCGCGCAGGAACTCAATGGGCGGGACGCCCTGTGAGGCCAGGACCTCGGACATGCTCCGTTGACCGTTGAAGAGCATCACGGGGTCGTCGTGGCCTTGGACCGACTTGGCGCCCTTGGGCGTCACGACGAGGTAGCTCCCGACCGAGGGGAGTTGGGCCAGGATCCCCTCCCACTCGCGGATCTCACGCATCAGCTCGGCGTGGAGCCAGGGCAGGAGTGGGACCTCGATGTCGAGGCGGGGGTCTGGAGTCCCCTCCTCTTCCTTGGTCTCGACCTCGACGAAAGGGCGCTTGAGGAAGAACACGTTGAAGAGCTCGTTGAGGACCGTGTCCTTCTGGGCCCTAAACCAGTTCTCCATCGTGACGTAGCCGCCGCCGACCAGGATCTGCTGGAGGCTGCTGCCCGTCTGAGCTTGCAGCTCCCGGACCTTGACGAGGTCCGTGACCGAGACGGGGCTGCGCGCCAGGAGGTGCTTGACGATGCTCGGGGGCGGACGTCCTTCGTCGACACGCCAGATCAGCGCGCTGGAGTTGAAGGCCAGGCGAATCCCCTGACCCTCCTCGCGGACCGAGAGCTCGCAGGCCACGCCCTGGCGGAACAGACCGAGCAAGAGCTGGAACGCGCGACGACCCGAGAGCCGCGCCGCGAACTGGACGAGCTGCTCCTTAGCCGCGGCTTGGAAGTGCTCGCTCCCGAAGAACACGCGGTCCAAGAAGCGGCCGCGTGAGTCGAACTCAGGGGTCTCGAGGGCGCACTCGTAGAGCCTCTGGGCGTAGTCCATGTTGTGGCGAATCGCGAGACGGAAGCGCGACTCGAGCTCATGGCGGAGCAGGGGTCGAATGTCTCCGGCCAGGAGGAGGCGAGAGACAACGGAGCGGGCTTCGAAGCGACTCAGGCCCAGGTAGTGCGGGTAGTCCGCCAGGGCGTGGGTCCCGTCGAAGACCACGGAGGGATCGCTGATCCGAGCGTGGACCTCGGCCAGCTCCTTCGTGGCCCGCTTCATGGCCCCCTCGTCGCTCGAGAGCACATAGAGGCGGCGCTCGGAGGGGAGGCTCTCCTGAATGTTCGACCACTCGTCTTGTCGACGCGTGACCTCCATCAGGACTGAGGGGATATCGAAGCGGAACTCCTCCTTGTCCTTGGCGCGCTCGGCGAAGTCGTCGGGGAGCTCGTCGTTGAGGAACTCGAAGAAGGCGCCTTCCCAGCCGAAGAGCTCGTAGATCTCCTCCTCGACCTGAGTCCGGCGGGCCGCCAGGATCGCGTCGTCGTCTATGTAGCCGAGCTCGCGGAGGACGTCGCCGATCCGGAGCTCGCTCTCCTTCTGCTTGGCCAGCCCCTCTTCGAGCTGCGCAGGGGAGATCGCGCCCGAGCGGACCAAGGCGTCGCCGAGGCGGAAGCTCCAGTGGGAGCGCTCGAGGTAGAGACCCGACCCGAACAGGTAGAGGTCCTTGCGAGCCTCCTTGAACTGGACGGTCAGAGTTCCTGTGTGCCCGCTGGAGTTGAGGAACTCCAGGGTCTGCTCGAGGCTGAATGCCTTGACGCTGCCGCGCAGGCTCACCCTGCTCCAGGGGGCTGAGTCGCGTAGAGACGCGACGAGGAAAGAATGCCTCCAGAGGCTCGCTTCAGGGAGCCTTGAGGGGGCGGTAAGATCGGCGGAAGGTTAGCAGTGGCAAGGAGATATCACAAGCGGGCGAGGCCCTCGGGATCTTTATAGGGTTCGTCTCGTCAGTTCAGTCGAATGGGCAAATCTTGCTCGTTCGTGAGTCAGAGCTGACACGAAACTGAACTGGCCGCCCGCTGCGCTGGACTTGGAGCGTCGGCTGGCGGCGTGCGCTTATCAGGGCATGAAGCGACTCAAGCGCGCCCTGCCCCTCCTCTTCTTGGCCTCAGCCTGGATCGGCCTCGCCGCTTGGCGAGGCAACTTTGGCCACCTCGCGCGTCCGCGATTGCAACCCCTGGCCAGCCTGGAGGTGCTCGACGGGGACACCTTTAGGATCCCTGGCGGCGACCTAGTCCGGCTCTTGGGCGTGGACACTCCCGAGCGAGGGGCTCCCTGGTTCGAGGGAGACCAGGAGCCTTGGGCGTCACGAGCCAGTGACTTCGCCCGCACGCGGATCGCGCGCGCGAGGCGGCTCGAGCTCCTGACGCTCGATCGGCGCGATGCCCACGGACGACTTCTAGCTCATGTCCTCGTGGACGGCGAGCCCCTGGCCGCGCTCTTGGCAGAGGCCGGACTGGCGGCGCCGACCTTGGCTCGGTTCGGGGACGGTGGGTTCCCGGAGCACGCTCACGCCGTGAGGCGTCGGGCCCGGCCCTCCGCCTTCGAGGCTCCTTGGCGCTGGCGGCGCAAGCACCGCAGGAGCCGGTAAGCCTCGCGCGGGCGGTAGAGTTTCACCATGGCCGCCTCCGACCCGATAGGACAGACCCTCGAGGGACGCTTCCTGATCGAGGGCGTCCTCGGTTCGGGGGGCATGGGAGTCGTCTACTTGGCGCTCGACCAAGCCGGTCAGCGGCGGGTCGCGATCAAGCTCGCGAGCGCGGCTCAGAATCAGAACCAAATCGCGCGCTTTCTGCGGGAGGGCGAGGTCAGCGCCGCCCTGGACCACCCGGGGATCGTGCGGATCTACTCCTCGGGGGCTGTCGGTCAGCGACCCTATCTGGTCTACGAACTCGTCGAGGGGGCTCGCGAGCTGGACCTCGTGCTACCCGAGTTGGAGGTCGCTGGGCGAGTAGATCTCGTGACGCAGGTCGCGAGCGCCCTCGGCTACGCCCACGCCCACGGCGTCGTCCACCGCGACGTCAAGCCGGCCAACGTCTTGGTGGACGCTCAGGGGCGGGCGCGCCTGGCGGACTTCGGGATCGCGCGTCTCGAAGGCGCCGAGCGCCTGACGGCGACTGGCGCCTTCGTGGGAACGCCCCACTACATGTCGCCAGAGGCCTTTCGCGGACAGAGCACGGGCCCCGCCTCCGACGTGTGGTCGACCGGAGTCCTGCTCTATCAGGCCTTGACTGGCGAGCTCCCCTTCAAGGGAAGCAGTATTCAGGAGCTGGCGCCCCAGATCGCCCTCGCTCGGGCCTCGCCCCCGAGTCGAATCGCAGATAATGTCCCTAAACGACTGGAAGAGGTGTGCCTTCGCTGCCTGAGGGCCGCTCCCGAGGAGCGCTATCCAGACGGCGCCGCCCTGGCTGAAGACCTCGGGCGAGCGCTCCGCGAGGAGGACCTGAGCGCCGACCTCCGCCGGAGATCGGGCCTCCTGGTCCTGGCGGCGGCGGCCCTGGTCCTCTTGGCCTGCGCTGGTGGGTTTGCCCTCAGGAACACTCGAAGCGCGGCCGCTCCGAGCCTGACGCCGAGCGCTTCAGCAGCGACCTCGGTGGTCGAGGACCCAGGGGCTCAGTGGAAACTCGAGCGCGGCGATCGCTTTCGCGGGCTGCTCAGGGTCTACGACACCTGGACGAGCAGGAAGGAGGGCGGGACCCCCTTGGTGTTCGAGGTCCTGCTCGACCTCCAGTTTCGCGTCCGCGAGGTGCGAGGGACGACCGCGACCCTAGACGCCACGGTTCTGCGGCTGGTGCTGGCGGCGGACTCCTTCCGGCTCGACTCGCGGCCCGACTCCAGGACGACCATCGGAGCGGAGCACGTAAACAGTCAAGAGCTGACGATAATCCTGCGCACGGATACAGGTTTTGTGAAGCGAGTCATAGGCGCCAATCTGATGCGGGACTCGATCGTGGAGCACGCGGGGATCGCCAAGAGCATCCTCGAGCAGGCCCTCGGCTCGTTCAACGACGAGGTCGTGTCTGGATCCCTCAATCAGTCCTTCCAGCAGTTCCCGCTCGGGGAGCCTCGTCCAGAGTCCTGGATGCTCGAGCGAAGAATGCGAATCAACCTGGACTACGCCTTCTCCTACGAGGCCGAGGTGTCCGCCAGGGACAGCGGAACGAGCTGGGTCCAGCGACGGTGGATGCCCTACGACGTGGCTCCAGGCAGTCGCTTGAAGGAGCTCTCGATCGAGGGGACCTCGAGCTTCTCTCGCGGGCGCGTCGCCGAGGCCAAGACCTTGTTCAAGGTCGTCCTGCTGCGGGACGGAACGTGGCACGACCTCGACTACGAGGTCACCTACAAGGAGCTTCCGCTCGAGACCGCTCCTCGCTGAGGGAGCAGGCTGAGAGGCGCTACTGCGGGATCACGTCCACGACGTGGTTCTTCATGATCCGGCCGGGCTTGAAGGCGACCACGGTCCGGGCGGGGACCTTGACGGGGTCGCCGGTCTTGGGGTTGCGAGCGGTCCGAGCCTGGCGGCGCTTGAGCTCGAACACTCCGAAGTCGCGGAACTCGAGGCGGTTGCCGGCTGCGAGCTCGTCCACGATCTGGTCGAGGAAGCTCTGGCAAACAGCAGAGACCTCGGCGCTTGGGCGCCCCGTCTTGTTCGCGACGGAGAACACGATTTCCTTCTTGCTCGCAGTCGGCATTGGGGCCCCCTAAGACGGGGTTGGAGGCCCGCCAATGGGAAGGAGTCTAGGACCTAACCCGAGCGATTTCAAGGACTCGTGTCTCCTGTGGTCTCCTCCCAAGGCAACTTGGGGTTGCCGGGTGGGCGCTCGGGATCGCGCCCGATCACGCCGCCGGACATCAGGAACTTGAGGGCTTCGTCGACGGTCATGTCTACGGCCACGATCTCGGATTCGCGGGCCAGGACGACCTGTCCGGCCGCTGGGGTGCCGAGGTAGACGCCGCGGACCTTCTCGCCGCTCTCGGCTTCGATCTCGGCGATGTTGTCGCAGGTCAGGAATCCGATGGACCACAGGCCCTTGCGGGGGAACTCGACAGCCACCACCGCTTGCCAGCTGGCCGCCTCGTCTCCGCTGAGGAAGAAGCTGACCATTTGCTTGGCGCCGGGATAGATGTTCTTGACCAGGGGGATCCGGCTCAGCCAGCTCTCGACTAAGCCCCAAGCTGAGCTTCCGAGGAAGCTCGCCATCAGGAACCCGACCAAGAACACCGCGATCACGGCCAGGGCCACGCCGACCCATTTGGGGAAGCGCCTGTCTAGCTCGGCTCGGAGGTCTGCGCGACGCTGGGGCTCGAGGGCCTCGAGCCGGGCGCGCTCGGCCGCTTCCCAGCGCGCCTGAGCGGCTTCGCTGGCGCCCTCCGGGGCGGGTCGCGGGGCGGGCTTGCGGAGGACGGCTAGGCTCTTCCAGACGCGGAACGAGATCTCGTTTCCGCTCTCGCTCTGAACGAGCTGAGCTTTGATCCCGTCCGCGATGGGGGCCGCGATCGTGCGGGCCACGAAGTCTGAGGTCGCGAACACGATCCAGAGGGTCAGGAGCGTCGGGAGGACGGTCCCCAGGCCCTTGAGGAACACCTGCTTGTAGGTCTGGACGATGTCCTGCGCGCGAGTCGGCGTGCTCATGCTGGGATCCTACTCGCTGCGCGAGTCGAGTCGTCTCCAGGCCGCCCTCGCTGGCGCCGGTTCGTTTCGCCGATTCAGTCGAATGGGCAATATCTGCCCGCTCCGTCTCAAGCCGAGACGCTTCTGACTCGATCCTCGGCCTAACTCTCGCGATCTCGGCTCGGCTTCCAAAGTGCGCCTGTCCCTGCGTGACTTCAGCTCGGAGGTGGATCAAGGACGGCTGCTACGCGCTCGCGCGGCGGACGCTAGAGCAGCGCCGCCGGCTCGCTCCGTCCCCGGAGGTCAACGAGGCGCTCAACTACCTACTCCTGCGAGAGTGTCAAGAGAACCGGGATCACGTCGAGGTGACGGCCTTCTGCGCGCTCTCGAATCACCACCACCTCTTGGTGACTGATCTCCAGGGTGGTGCCGACTCGAAGGTCTCCGAGCTCTGCCGAGACTTTCACGCCACGCTCGCCAAGACGCTCAACGCTCTCCACGGCCGTTCGGGGGTGGTGTGGGATCCAGGGAGGTCTTTCAACCAGGTCGAGGTTCACGGCTTCCAGGCCGAGGTCGCGCAGTGGGTCTACGTCGCCGGTCAGGCTGTGGCGGCCGGCCTCGTCGAGGCTCCCGAGGATTGGCCGGGCATCTGCTGGCTCCCAGAGGATGTGGGTCGGACCCTGACGGCGAAGCGTCCCGACGTCTTGTTCTCGACGGCCGTTCTCGAAGAGGAGGAGGAGGAGGGCGACGACGAGGCGCTTCGCCACGCGCGCGAGCGACTCGCCAAGAGGTCTCGAGACGACAAAAAGCGAGGTCGTTCCCGATCGCGCCGAAAGCAGTTGGCGAAGGAGCGGGAGCGCCGGGGTCGGCGGGCGGCTCCTGAGACGTCAGAGCGGCGTCAGCCTCGTTCTTCCCTCCCCGAGACCGTGTCCTACACGGTCCCGGTTCCTCGCTGCTTCCGTGACTGGGACGATCTGGAGGAGGTGCGGCTCTATCTCCGCGCCGCTCTGAACCTCTACGTCCACGAGATCCACGAGCGGCGACGCGCGCAGGGTCTAGGCTTCCTTGGTGTCGAGGCGCTTCATGGTCAGGACCCTCTGACTCCTCCGCCCCAGACCCAGATCGCCACGGACTCGCCCGCGACCTATCGGCGGGCCCCGGGTCTCGCGACTCGCGGGCTGGACGAGGGCGAGGTTCGCGCGATCAAGGACGACCGGATCCAGTGGTCCGAGGATTACGAGGAGGCGCTAGACCTCCTCCTGCGATCGCCCACCCCCCAGCGCGCGCGCTTTCCCCAGGGCGCTCACCTCCGCGCCCAAGAGCAGCGCCGAATCTTGGCTGCCTACCGCGCGCAGCCACCGCCCCGAGCCGCCTGAGCCAGGCGGGCAGGCTCTCCCTCCACAAGCCCGCGCACGCGACCTCGCCGAGTCCCCCTCCGCGAGGCCGCCACCATGTACGGACACCGCCTCCGCGGCACTCCCGAAGCGCCCGAACCGCGCGATTTTCGCCGGATTTCCGGGCGCCGAGAGGCGCTCCCTCTACCTCCCCTCGGTAGCCAGAACAGCCGAACGCAAAAGAGGCGAGCGCTTTTGCGCTCGCCTCTTTCGTCCGCGGAGGACAGGTTGCCTAGTTGATGGTCTTGGTGACCAGGGCGTCGCTCTGCGCGACGAAGTCCTCGCCCTTCCAGTCGGCGTCCTTCTCGAGGGACTTCTTGACCTTGGCCGCGACCTGACGCTGGTGGAGGTCAGCGTGGGTCGTGAAGTATTCCAGGCTCTTGCCGCAGAACTCGTCGACGGTCTTGAACTCGTGGCGGTCCATGAACTCGCTCAGCTCGCGGATCATGTCCTTGACCATCTTGTAGCTGTAGAGCATGACGCCGGTGCAGACCTGAACGGTCTGGCAGCCGAGGAGAATGAACTGCGCGGCGTCGTAGCCGGTCTCGATCCCGCCAATTCCGCAGAGCGACTTGCCGGGGAACTCTCGCGCCAGCTCCATGCAGTTGCGGAGCGCGATCGGGCGGACCGCCTTGCAGCTGTAGCCGCCGGGCGTCGTGTAGCCCTCGACCGTCGGCTGAGGACGAAGGGTGTCGAGGTCGACGCCCATGACCGAGAGGATCGTGTTGATGGCGCTGACGCCTTCGCAGCCAGCGTCGAAGGCCGCGCGGGCCGGCGTGCAGATGTCCGTCACGTTGGGGGTCATCTTGGCCCAGACCGGGACCTTGCTGACCTCCTTCACCCAAGTGCACACGTCGCTGACGATGTCGGGGTTCTGGCCCATGGCCATGCCCATCCGCCGCTCGGGCAGACCGTGGGGGCAGCTCAGGTTGAGCTCGAAGGCGTCAGCGCCAGCCTCCTGGCACTTCTCGGTGATCTCCTGCCAAGCGTCCTTGCGGGGCTCCTCCATGATCGAGGCGATCAGGATCTTGTCGGGATACTCGTCCTTGACGCGCTTGAAGTCGTCCATCCAGTCCGCGAAGGGACGGTCGGAGATCAACTCGATGTTCTGGAACCCGAAGATGTCCTTCTTGCTCTTCTTCTGGCCTTCCTTGGCCTCGACCGAGAGCCGCGCGTAGCGAGGCGCGACGTTGTTCACCTTCTCGTGCTCGAGGGCAATGGTCTTGCACGCCACACCAGCCCAACCCTGATCGAAGGCGCGCTTGATGGTGCTGGCGTTACTACCGGGAGGGCCCGAGCCAATGATGAAAGGGTTGTCGAACTTGAGTCCGTCCACCTCGATGCTGAGGTCGGCCATGGATCGCTCCTGAATGAGTCCGCGTAGAGAGCCCTCGGCAAAGCGCCCGGCTCCTCTGAATGACCGCGCATTCTGCCCGAGGAGAGGTCCTAGCGAAAGGGAATAGCGGGGAGGCCACTCCAATACCCTTGCTATCTTCCCCTCGCTCAGACTTAGGCCGCCCGCAGCCCCCAAGGCAGACGCCATGACCCGCGAGTTCCCCTTCGCAAAACAAGACGCCGAGCTCGTCTCGGCGGCCAAGGGGATCAAGATCCTCAGCCGCCTGGCCTGGCCGCGCGCGGTCAGCGAGCGCTTCCTCGCGGCCTGGCGACGAGGGGAGCCAGAGCTCCCGAGCCCGCCCCCCATAGCACCTGCCGAAGGCGCCGAGGCGACCGAGGTCTTCGCGCGCCTCTCCGAACCCGCAGGCGACCACCCCATGGCGCGCTTCATAGCAAGGACCGCCAAGAGCTATCTCCAGGCGGCCCGGCTCCTCGAGGCCAGCGGAACGCCCGACTTCCTCACGCGCTCGCTGGAGATCTACGGTGGCCCCCGAGACCAAGTCCTGCCGGGCGGCATGACGAGCTTGGCTGCTGCCGAGCACTTCATTCACGACACCGACGCCCTGGCCCTGAGCTGTCACCTCGCCCCCGAGAGCTACTGCATCTCGCCGGAGGAGACCGCGCGTCGAATGCAAGTCGAGATCGACCGGGTCTTTGAGGATCGACCCCTCCCGGTCGTGGTCGACGCCGAACTCACGGCCAAGGCCGCCGCGGGAGCCGAGAAGATCCGGCTCCGCGCCGGAGCCTGCTTCTCCGACGCCGACGTCCGCCAGCTCGTCGAACACGAGGCCCTCGTGCACGCGGCCACCAGTCGCAACGGTCGCGCTCAGCCCCACCTGACCTGCCTCAGCCTAGGAGCACCGCGCACGACGGCGACCCAAGAGGGCCTCGCGACCTTCGCCGAGCTGATCACCAACGCCATCGACCTGACCCGCCTCCGTCGGATCGCGCTCCGGATCGTGGCCCTCGATCACGCCGTGAGCGGCGCGGACTTCCTAGAGGTCTTTCGCTTCTACCTCGAGGCGGGCTACGCCGAGAACGAGGCCTACGCCTCGACCGTCCGCGTGTTTCGCGGCGGTGACGTCCGGGGCGGCGTCGCCTTCACCAAGGACGTCGTCTACCTCCGCGGGCTGCTGCGGACGCACGCCTGGTTCCTGGCCGGCCTCGCGGCGCGCAAGGTCACCCACCCCCAGTATCTCTTCGCGGGGCGCCTGACCTGGAACGACGTCGAGGAGCTCGCGCCCTGCTTCGAGGAGGGCTGGATCGACCTGCCCAAGATCGAGCCGACCTGGCTCAAGAACCGCCACAGCCTCGCGGCCTACCTCTCCATAGCGAACCTGACCCATATGCTCCCGGTCGCTGATACCTCACTTGAGGACTTCAAGACGATCCGTCTGAAGCGCCTGCGCGAGCTCGACTAGCGTCGGCTCTGGGCCGACGACGGCGGGGCTCAGCCATGCGGACGAAGATCAGGAACACGACCAAGAGCCCTCTCGCCCTCGCGAGGCCGGCCCCGACTTCAGCGGTGGGCCCCAAGCCGAGCGCCTGCGGTGGCGCTCCGCCAGCCATGAGACGAGCCCGTCCCATGGAGGGGGCAGGCTCGCCGCGCCCGCGGGCGCTACTGTCCGAGGCCGGAGAGAGCGCCTGCCGCGCCCGCGCTCGGGGTCGCCGGGCGGAGGGCGACCTTGCTCAGGCGAGTCCAAGACTCGCGATCGTCGCTCAGCCGAATCGCGTTCACGTAGTTGCCCCAGCCTCGGAGGCTGGTCAGGAGGAGCTCGTCGTCCTCCTGGAAGGGATAGTCGCGCTCCGTCGCGCGGGCCAGGACCCCGCTCACGACCGCTGCCCGGGGCCCGCGCGGACCTCGGTAGACGTAGCCCACGATCACGGCCGAGCTGGCGGAGAGTCGTCGCAGGACGTCTAGGCCGGGCCCCGAGAGCTCGACGCGGGCGCCCCCCACCACGAGGACGTCCCCCTCGACCTGCCCCCTGAGGTCGCCCAGGGTCGGGCTCAAGAGCTCTTCGGCCTGCAGCTCGTAGCGCCCGCTCGAGACGCGCCGCCAGCGCCCCTTGATCTCGACCTGGGCCCCGTCGAGGGCCTCGAGCTTCTCGGCGAAGGATCGCGGCTCGACGCGCAGCTCGCGCCCGCCGGGTCCGATCACCACCGTTCGCCAACCGCTGGCGTCAACGCGGCCCTTGACCACGTTCGGGTCGCGGATCGGATTCACGACGTCCTCGGCGATCGCCAGGACGGCGTCGACCATGGGCTGGAGTCGAGCGGCCTTGCTCCCGAGGTTGCCCAGGAGCCCCTCGACTTGGCCACGTCGGACGGAGCTCGCGCTGGACACGCTGAGGGTGAAGTCCTTGGAGCTCCCAGGGAGGCGAGCGGGCATGTCACGCCCCAGGCGGGCCCTCCGCGTCGCTCGATCGAGAGCCTCGATCTGGACTTTGCTCGCCCAACCGCGGTGCCGCTCGCTGGCGCTCAGGTTCCAGCCGGAGACCTCGACGCGTCCCTGGTGAGTGATCGTGACGGTTTGAAAGTGAGGCCAGCCTGAGGGCTTGCCGCCGCGAAAGGCGGAGGTCTCGAGCTCGACCTCGGTCCACTCGGGGGCCGCGCAGGCGAGGGGCGCCGCCATCAGCGCTCCAAAGAGCGCGAGGCTGGCGATCTGGGTCTTCATCTGAGGGTCTGCTGTCTCCAGGAAGCGTCGCTCAGACCTTCGCAACCTGCCGGCCAGACCCTAAGTGCTTGTTCGATCGCCGAAGAGCCTCGTCTCACACCAAGCGTTTCACCCAATTCCTGAAGTCTGAACCGTCCCTGGAGCGTCAGGCGGCGCCAGGTCTCGGTGTGTGAAGCCCACAGGCCGGCGCGCCATTGATCCACCAGGGCTAGCCTGGAGACGTGGCCGCCGGTCGGTCCGATCCCTACCAGCCTCCCCGCGCCAGCTCGGGCCTCCGAGCCCTGGCGCCGAGAGCTCGGTCTCCGAAGACAGGGCCTTGGCCCTCGCGCTCAGCGGTCGCGATCCTGCACGTCCTCGAAGGGTGTGGCGCCTTCTAGCTCAGCCGCTTAGCGGTTGAAGTCGCGCTTCGCGCTCTTGTCGAAGTTGATGAACACGGTCTTCTCTTCGGTGAAGAAGTTGAGCCCGTCGCTGGACATCTCCTTGTCGCCGACGCCGGTGTCCTTGATCCCGCCGAAGGGGAGCTGAGCCTCGCCGCCGACGGTCGGCTCGTTGACGTGGACCATGCCCGTCTCGATCTCCTCCACGAAGCGCATCGAGTCGTAGACGTCTTGGGTGTAGAGCGAGGCGGTCAGGCCGTAGCGGACCGAGTTCGCGTAGGCGATGCCCTGGTCGAGGTCCTTGATGGTGCAGATCGAGAGGACCGGGCCGAAGATCTCCTCTTGGAAGATCCGAGCGTCGGGAGCCACGTCGCCAAAGACCGTGGGCTGGACGAAGTAGCCCTCCGAGAGCTCCTCGACCTTGTCTCCGCCCGTCAGGCACTTGGCCTCACCCTTGCCGATCTCGAGGTAGCTGAGCACGCTCTTGTACTGCTGCTCGTCGACGATCGGTCCCATTTGGACACCTTCGCTGAGCCCGGGGCCGATCTTGAGCGCCTGGGCGCCTTCGACCAGGGCCTCGGTGACCTGACCCGCGATCGACTCGTGGACCAAGAGCCGACTCGTCGCCGTGCAGCGCTGGCCGGTCGAGCCGAAGGCGCCGTTCATGACCGCGCTCACGACGCCGTCCACGTCGGCGTCGGCCAGGGCTATGACCGCGTTCTTGCCGCCCAGCTCGCAGGTCACCTTGGCGCCGCGGCTGGCCGCGGCGGCGTAGACCTTGTGACCGGTGGCGGTGCTGCCCGTGAAGCTGACGGCCTTGACGTCGGGGTGATCGACGATCGCCTGCCCGACGTCGTCTCCGAAGCCGACCACCATTTGGAGGCAGCCCTTGGGCAGCCCCGCCTCCTCGAAGATCTCGACCATGTGGGCCGCGGTGTTGGGCGTGATCTCAGAGGGCTTGAACACGCAGGTGTTGCCCGCCACCAAGGCCGGCGCGACCTTCCAGACCGGGATCGCCCAGGGGAAGTTCCAGGGCGTGATCAGACCCACGACGCCCATCGGACGGCGGATCGTGTAGGTGAACATGTTCCGGCCCTCGGCCGGGAGGGTCCGCCCCGCCAGGCGCGAGCCGGCGCCGGCGTAATACTCCAGGACCGAGATCCCCTTGCGGATCTCGCCGCAGCCCTCAGCCAGGATCTTGCCCTCCTCGTGGGTCAGGGTCCGGCCGAACTCCTCGACTCGCCCGCGGGCGATCTCCGTCGCGCGCCAGATCACACGCGCGCGCTCGGTCGAGGGGACCTTGCTCCAGGTCTTGAAGGCCTCCTTGGCGCCCTCCACCGCGCGCTGGACGCACTCGGCGGTCGCGGCCGGGTATTCGCAAATCACCTCGCTGGCGTTAGCCGGGTTGAGGTTGCGGATCAGGCGCGAGCTCTTGGGCTGATACCACTCGCCGTCAATGTAAGAGCCAGTCTTCATGGGTCCTCCAGGCTGGCCCTCGGGCCGTTCAAGGCGCGGAGAATACCCGATCAGCGCCGGGCGGCGCTCCTCTCAACGCCGGCGCAGGCGTCGCCGTGGGAGACTCTGGGCGTGACTTGGCTGGAAGCGTGCCACGAAGAGATCGAGCGCTCGGGGCTTGACCCCCAGCTAGGCGAAGTCCTGCGTGCCTTCGGTGGGGACCACGCCCCTGGTCCGACCGACCTCGACGCCCCGCTCCCGCGAGCCTCCCTCCCCGGACGCATCGCTGAAGTCCTCGGGCGCGAGGTCGACGCCGCCCAAGCCGCCATGTTCGGTCGCCGCCTCAGGTCCCTCTCCGACCTCCTCGAGGCCGGCCAGACCCCGAGCGCGCGCTTGCTCCGGGTCGCGCTCTTTCGCCGCGCCGAGCAGATCCTCTCCGAAGAGCCACCCCGCGCGCTCCGGATCCGGGCCCTAGTCGACTTCGTGTGGAGCCAAGCCGTCCTGCTAGGGCGCGACCTGAGCGTGTTCCCCAGCCTGGAACAGCTCGCGGCCGATCTGCAGCTCCAGGACGTCGGCTTTGGACTTCAGCACGGGAGGATCGAGGGACCGAGTCGCGAGGGGCCGCTCCACCTCAACGTGCTCCGCGCCAAGAGGCCTCGCCTCCTGACCCTCGACGCGAGGCCGGAGACCGACCTCGTCCAGCTCGCGGCCAAGCACAGCGCCCCCGCCGCGATCTCAGGCGGGTTCTTCCTCTACTCCGAACCCGACATTGCCCCCCCGAGCCGGCGCACGGATCCGGTGGGGCTCCTCGTGACGGGAGGAGAGGTCACGGGCCCGCCAGTGTTCCGGCGGGCGGCGATCCTCCAAGACGCCGCCGGGGAGCTCTCGATCGAGCGAGTCGGAATGCAGGGCGTCAGGCTGACCCTGGGCGCCGAGCAACTTCGAGTCGGCGCGGGCGCTCGCTGTGTCCACCGCGGACACGCTCGCGAGATTCGGCTGGCGGCGGGCGAGCGAGGGCTCGTGATCGTGGGGGCCCGCGTCGCGGCCGTAGGCCTGGGCCCGCGCTGGCTGGAGGTCCCCCTAGCCGGGTTCGTGATCGTCTCGGAGCCGGGACCCGCGCCGATCGAAGTCGGCGCCCTTGTCCGCTACGAGCTTCCTGGAGCGAGGCTCGCCGCCGCTATGGCCGGGGGCCCTCTCTTGCTTGGGGATGATCCCCTCGACCTCGCGGCCGAAGACTTCGCTGGCAGCGCGCCGCCCCTGACCTTCTCCCAGGACGAGACCTTCGATCGGAACCTGCTGCCTCGCCTAGGCCTCGGCCTGACCGCTGGCGGAGAGCTGATCGCGCTGGCCGTGGACGGTCGAAACCTCGAACGCGCCCTAGGCCTGACCTTGCGCTCCACGGCTCGATTCCTGCGGGCCCTGGGCTGCGTCCGGGCGCTGAATCTGGACGGCGGGAGCAGCAAGAGAATGGTCGTCGGAGGACGCGTCATGGACCTCTCGACGACCGAGGTCGTCTCGGGCGCGGGGAGCTCTGAGCGGGTCCGGCCGGTCCACTCAGCGATCCTCTTCCTGCCGCGGGGCTAGGGTTGGCTGGCTGGTTGGCTGGCTGGGTGAGCGAAGAACTCTTAACGCGGACGGCGCAGAGGGCTCGCAGAGTCCGCTGAGGTCTTCTCGCGAGATTTGACGTCGCTCCGGAGTAGGAAGTGGCGGGAGCGGGTTGGCGAGTCGAAGACGGAGGGGGAGGGGGAGGGGAAGCTTCGCCCGACGAGGGCGGGTCGCTGCGAGCGGTCGCGAGAGTGCTCCTGGTGTCGCGACCGGCGGGCAGATTCTTGACCGCCAAGGACGCCAAGGACGCCAAGGCTGTCGCGAATGCGCAACTCCTTTTGATCTCTGAGATTTCAGGACCTATCGCCCTGGGTCAGCTTCTTCCTTGGCGACCTTGGCGGTTCAAATCGATCGGCCACCCGGTCTCGGGGTGGGCTGCCCGAAGGGCGGGCGGCTCCTACTTCTCCTCTTCGGGGAGGAGCGCCTTGGCTTCGCCGTCGTGCTCGGCGAACCACTCGGCCAAGGGGCGGGGCTTTTGGCCCTTGGACTCGTCGCCTGGGGGCTGGACCAGCCAGTCGGAGCCGAACTTGTTCTTGCAGAGCCGCTCGAAGAGCTCCTGCTTGCTCTTGGCGCGGAAGGTCAGCCAGACCGCCTCCTTGCGCGCGTTGCGGACCCACGCCGCGGCTGGAACAGGCTCCTTGAGGTCGCTCCCAATCAGCTTCTTGACGCCGATCTCGAGGCGCGCCTCCTCCAGCCGATCGAGGAGGCGATCGGCGAAGAGCGCGAGGGACTTGTCCCGCGGGCCGCTCGCGCCAGCGAGGTCGCGGAGCTTCTTGAGGTCGTCTGCCACCTCCTTGAGGGTCGCGCTCGAGCCGTCGACCTTCTCCAAGATCTGCGGGAGGTGGGCGTTGATCGCCTCGCCCGAGGTCTTGGCCTCTTGGCGGAGGTCCTCGACGGCCCAGCAGAGGTAGCCCAGCGCGAGGGTCGCGACGGTCAAGCAGGCCCAGGAGAAGGGACCTGGGCTGGAGGCCGGCGTCGGAGCGGGCGCGCCCGCAGCCGTCGGAGTCGGAGCGTCAGTCATGGAGGGGTTCCATTCAGTCGATGTGGGAGCCGGTCTCGACGACCAGGGTTCCAGCCAGCATGTCGTGGAGCGCGCGGGGTTGTCCGCTAAAGACCAAGAGCGCGCTCAAGGCGTGGACGACCAAACCAAGTCCGGCGCAGAGCGGCGTCAGCAGGATCCAGAACAGCCCCTCCCGGAGGAGGATCCCAGTCCGCAGCCCGGCGGACTGGCCGCCGGCTTGGATCACCCTCAGGCCGACGAGCCGCTTGCCAATGCTCGCCGCGTGCTTGATCGAGAATCGGAGCTGGAGGTAGCTCGTGAGGAGGAAGAGGGCGCCAGCCAGGGTGAGGGCAGGAACGAAGCTGCTGGGAGGAATCCAAGCCACGCTGCCATCGAAGGCCGCCAGGCCGACCCCTGCGCAGATCAAGCTCGGAGCGAGGATCAGGAGGTTGATCACCAAGGCCACCCCGCGCTTCCAGGGGGCCGCGGTCGCGACGCCGCTGGCGTCTTCGTAGCCGGCGCCCTCGACCTGGTGCTCGCCGCAGTGATCGCAGACGTGGGCCCTCGGCCGAATCGGCTCGCCGCAGGCGCGGCAGTGGGCGCCGGTGTCCTTGGGGGGAGGCGGCGCGAGGTCGACCTCTTCCCAGGCCGTGCCGACGGCCCAGCGCGCGCGCTCGAGGAGCTCGGGGTCGCTGGGTGGGAGCTCGAGGGGTGGGGTCGAGGCGATCGCTTCCTGAGCGCGCTTCGGCGGACGCCCTGGATCGGGAACTCGGAGGGGGTCGCGACAGCCCGGGCAGAGCCCGACCCGCCCGACGAAGCCGGGGGGAACGAAGCTCTCGCGCTTGCAGTCAGGGCAGCGTACGCGCACGCGCCATTCGCGGGTCGAGCCCTCGCTCATGAGGGGATCGCTCCGGCCATTCGGGCCCCCCAGGTCGCGATCAGGCCGAGCGCGATCAGGGCCAAGGCATAGAGGGGCCAGGCTGGTGGCCTGCTGACCCGGGACACGGGCTCGTTCTGCCAGAGCCGGTAGACCCGATACGGGACCTGGGCGATCACGATCAAGAGCAGGAAGGGACCCAGGGGGTGGAAGCGAAACGCGTTCGGGTCGAGGCGGACCCCCGTCGCGAAGCTGCGGGTCAGGCCGCAGCCGGGGCAGCTCTTGCCGCTCGTGCTCTTGACCAGGCAGCTCTCGGGGAGGCGCTTGCCAAAGACCGTGATTCCGCTTCCGTCAGGGGTGACCTGAAAGAGGAGCGCCAAGACGATCACGACCAAGGAGCCCAAGAGGGTCGGGAGGTGGCCCCGGAGCGCGCTGCGAGGAGGGAGCCCTGGAAAGGGCGCCTCGGGAATCTCCTCGAGTGCCTCGTTGGGCTGAAACCCTTTCGGGGCTAGGGACTCACCCTCCCTGATAGCCGTTGGGACGGCTCCTGAGACAGGAACCTCAGGAGCTGCTGCCGAAGAGCTGGGGTCGTGAGGAAGCACGGGCTCAATCTACCCGGCCAGGACCCTTCAATCCTCGCTGGTATCGACAGTGGCTGCAGTTACGATCCCCTCCCCCTGATTCCCCTTCCGGTTCAGGGACACAGCCCGGACCCCATCTGGCGACCCGCTTACCCCCCTGAGGCCCCCACGGCTCGGCACCTCGACAACCGGATTCGCGCGCTCCTTGGCGGGGCTTTGGCCCTCGCCCTGAGCGGCTGCGTGGCCGAAGGGACGGACTTTCACGCCCTGCCCTTCTTCCGCATCGACCGCACGACCCCTGAGGTCGTCTCCGTCGACGTTCCGCCGATCTTGCTGACCTGGGACACCTTCCCGAGCGAGAAGGCGGAGGACGAGGTCAAGGGTCAGGACGCCGCGGACCGGGGCAAGCTCTCACCGAGCCGGACCCAGACCGACGCCGATGGCGAACCCGAGCGGGACTACTTCATTCGCTTCCCCTGGCCCTTTGGGTCCTGGATCAAGCGCGGCAGCCACACCTACTGGTCCTACACCGGGTTCCTCGTCGGCCAGGACACCGGCGCCCCGGGTCCCGCGGGGCGAGCCCTCTCGCCCACCAGCGCCGTCAGCAAGGACCCCTTCCCAGGCTTCGCCAAGGACCCCGAGCCCGGCGGCCTCTTGGCCTTGCCCTTCACCTTCGCCAACACCGAGACCGACCACGAGGACCACCCGGACCGGGACGGTCGCCGCGACCTCGACCACGACATTCACCTCTGGCCCCTCTTCGTCTATGGCAGCGGCGAGCAAGAGGGCCTCGACCCAGAGGAGGCCGACGACCACGACTACTTCGCCCTAGCCCCTTTCGGTGGCGTCACCAAGGGACTCTTGGGCAAGGAGAAGATCACCTGGATCGGGTTCCCCTACCCGCTCTACATGAACATTCAGGACCGGAGCTACGAGAGCCACCACGTCCTCTTCCCCCTCGTGAACTGGATCGACGGTCCGCGCAACTCGGGCTTCCGGGTCCTGCCCTTCTTCGGCCACTACGAGCGCAACGGCCTCGACGGCGAGCAGATCTACTCGCGGACCTACGTCCTGTGGCCCTTCCTGACCTGGTCCACCTCGGGCATGAACGAGCCCGAGCCCACAGAGACCTTCTTCCTGTTCCCCTTCTTCGGGAGACGCACGGGATATCGTCAACACGCGACCTCTATCCTGTGGCCCTTCTTCAAATACACGAACCAGGACACGGACGCGGGCTCGAGCTGGGAAGTCCGAGCCCCCTTCCCCTTCCTCCAGTTTGGGGCCGGGCCCAAGCACTGGAAGTTCGACATGTGGCCGCTCTTTGGCGTCAAGGAGCGAGAGGTCGAGGGGCGCGAGGGCTTCCACCGCCACTTCTTCGCCTGGCCGATCTGGCGCTACGAGTCCATGGAGAGCCGGCGCGGCAAGCGCTTCTCGGGCCAGTGGCTCCTGCCCTTCTTCTGGCGCACGCGCTGGGACGACCCCAGCGGCGCCAGCCAGCACAAGTGGCGGCTCTATCCCTTCCTCCACTACCGGAGCTATCGCAACGGCGCCATGGACGTGGGCGGGCTCTCGCCCTGGTGGTTCGACGACGCCGGCTGGCAGCGCACCCTCGGCAGCTTCATGACCCTCTATCGCTACCAGCGAGACCCAGAGGGCGGGACCCAGCACGACTTCCTGCTCGGGCTCTTGGGGACGCGCGACCTGCCACCGACTGGCGAGCGCGCCGCATACAGCCGACTGAGCTTTCTGTTCGGCCTCTTCCAATATCGCAACCTCGGGGGCGAGCGCGGCCTGCGCTTCCTGTGGTTGCTGCCTGAGATTCGCTGGGGAGGGGACGCCTAATGTCCGCTCGAGCCAAAGACCTGTTCGGCGGGATCGGAGCGGCCCTCGTGGCCGTGACCCGAGTCTCGGGCTTCTCGCTGGTGCTGGCCTTCCGGGCGCTGCGAGCCGTGTTCCACCGGAGCACGTGGACCTGGCGACGGTTCCACATGGTCACCGCTCAGGCCTACGAGGCAGGAATCGAGAGCCTCCCCGTGACCTTGGTCGTGGCGCTCTTCATTGGCTTCCTGCTCGCGCTCTCAGCCGGCGTCGAACTCCAGAAGTATGGCCAGCAAGCGATCGTGGGACAGCTGGTCGCGGTCTCGGTCGTGCGCGAGTTCGGCCCCTTCATGACAGGACTGATCTTGGCAGCCAACGTCGGCAGCTCCATGGCTGCCGAGCTGGGCACGATGAAGGTCTCGGAAGAGATCGACGCCTTGGAGGTGATGTCCATAGACCCGGCGCGCTTCCTGGTCATGCCGCGGATCGTGGCCATGGCGATCATGACGCCCCTCCTGACGGTGTTCAGCGACGTGATCGCGATCATTGGCGGCGGGATCATCTCCATGACTCAGCTCAACGTCTCCTGGCCCAAGTACTACCAGAACGTCCTTGCGGGACTGTCGACCAAGGGGATCTACACCGGGCTCTTCAAGGCCCTGATCTTCGGGCTCGTGATCGCGATCGTGAGCTGCTCGGAGGGGCTGCGGACGACGGGCGGCGCCGTCGGCGTCGGCCGCGCCACACGGCGCTCGGTGATCCTCTGCTACCTCCTGATCCTGATCTTGGGCTACTTCGTGACCGCGATCTTCTACGGCAAGGGCGGGGCGATATGAGTCAGCCGCCCCCCGGCAGCGATCCCGACGACGCGGCCCCCCTCCCGCCGGCGACGGCCCTCGAGGGTGACCTCAGCGATCGACTCCCGACCGTGGTCACGGGCCTCAGCCAGCCCACCCTGAGCGGGACGCCCATGATCCACCTCGAGGGGATCCACAAGGCCTTCGGCTCGCGCCAGATCCTGCGCGGGATCGAGCTGGCGGTCTATCCCGGCGAGACGGTGTGCTTGATCGGCGGCTCGGGCTCTGGCAAGAGCGTGACCCTCAAGCACATCATGCGCTTGATCGACCCCGACCGCGGCAAGGTCTGGCTCGACGGCGAGGACATCACCGAGGCCCACGGGAGCGGGCTCCAGGTCGCGCGCTCCAAGCTGGGCGTGAACTTCCAGTTCGGGGCCCTCCTGAACTGGATGACGATCTTCGAGAACGTGGCCCTGCCCCTCCTCGAGAACACCCGCATGAAGGCGGACGAGATCGAGCAGCGGGTCATGGCCAAGCTCGAGCTGCTCTCGATCCCCCACGCTCGCGACCTCTACCCGACCCAGATCTCGGGCGGAATGGTCAAGCGAGCTGGCCTAGCTCGGGCCGTGGTCATGGAGGAGTCGCTCAAGGTGATCCTCTACGACGAGCCGACCTCCGGCCTGGACCCCATCTCGACCGCCGTCGTCGACGAAATGGTCAACGAGATGAAGGCTCGCCTGGGCCTGACCCAGATCATCGTGACCCACGACATGGCGAGCGCCTATCGGACCGCCGATCGAATCGCCGTCCTCCAAGAGGGCAAGCTGGTCCAGTTCGGGACCCCCGAGGAGATCCAGAACTCGACCGTCCCCTACGTCAAGCAGTTCGTGGGCGGGCTCTCGACGGTCCAGGCCCTCGAGGTCCGCGAGTCGAAGCGCCTCAGCAAGAGCGGGCTCCGCAAGGCCCTCGCCGCCGACGAGCTGGGCGAACCCCAGCTCGGGGACTCCGGGCTGGGCTCCGTCTCGGAGGAGTTCATCTCGAGCGACGACATAGGCCTCCCCGACGTCGACCCCGCTCCGGACATGGTCGGCGACCCTTCGCGCTCCGAGCGGGCGCCCTCGGCTCCCTCGACCCGCTCGCCCCTCGACCCGGGCGCCTCGGCGCCCTGGCAGGCCGCGAGCGGCGGCGAGGCCCAGAGCCCGCTCCTCGGCGCCGAGACCCCCCAGACCAGCGACGCGCCTCCCGCGGGAGAAGCGTCACCCCCTGACACCTCAGCTTCGAGCTCCGAGAGCTCGCAGGAGGAGCCCCGTGAATAGGACCGTCACAGAGATCGTGGTCGGCTTGGCATTCGTGCTCGGCCTCCTGATCGTCGGCAGCTATACGATCTTGAGCAGCGGGGTCACCTTCGGGCCGACCAAGCTCTACGTCGTCGACTTCAACCAGATCTACGGCCTCAAGAAGGGCGACGGGGTCCGGGTCGAGGGCCTCGAGATCGGCGAGGTGATCGACATCACGCCCCTCGAGGGCGGCAAGATCCGGACCGTGCTCGAGGTCGCGGCCGAGGTCGAGATCTACAAGGAAGAGGGCGCGATCCAGGTCGTCCCCTACTCGCCCCTCGGCGGGCGCGTGGTCGAGATCAACCGCGGCGAGAAGACCGCTCAGCGCGGCTCCTACACGTCCTTCACCGACGCGACCCTCAAGGACGCGACCGACGCCGACGCGATCCAGGGCACGGCTCAAGGGGAGCTGCTCCAGACCCTCAACCAGCTCGTCGAGAACAACAAGGAGAGCGTCACCGAGATCCTGACCAACCTCCGCAAGGTCAGCGACCAGTTGACCAAGGACAACAACGCCCTCGGCTACCTGATCAACAGCGAAGAGGGCGGCGAGCACCTCAGCCGCGTGGCCCAGGGCATGTCGAGCTCCGCTCAGCGCCTGGACCGAATCCTGGGACGAGTCGAAGACGGCGAAGGGATCGTGGGCGGCATGCTCCAAGAGGGGAGCCCCCTGGAGGAGGACCTAAACGGCGCCATGAGCGCCGGCCGGGGAGCGCTGGAGGACGTGGGCAAGATCGTCTCGCGAGCCGATCGCGGCGAGAGCGCCTTGGGCGTGTTCGTCAGCGACGACCCCGAGATCACGGCGGCGACTCGCGGGATCGTGACCGACGTCAAGACCGTCACGGGGACCGTGGCCGAGGGCAAGGGCACGCTCGGCAAGGTCGTCCACGACGACCGGCTCTACGAGGGCGCGGCCGCCACGGCCGAGAACCTCGAGAGCATTACGGCCAAGGTCGACTCGGGGAAGGGCCTCCTGGGTGTCCTCCTAGAGGAGGAGTCCGGTGACAACGCTCGCAAGAGCCTCGAGCACCTGGCCTCGATCACCGGCGCCATTGACGACCCGGAAGGCGGGACCCTGGGCCTCTTGGTCCACGACCAGTCCCTCCGCGATCGCCTGGTCCGGGTCTCTGAGGAGCTGGAGTCTCTGATCGTCGAGTTCCGTGACTCCATCGAGGACCTCCGCGAGCAGGCCCCGGTCAACGCCTTCGTCGGCGCGGTCTTCTCGGCCTTCTAGGTCAGGCTTCAGTGGCGGTCGCCTCCAACAAGCTCCGGACCTTCCTGGTGGTCAGCCTCGTGGTTGCCCTGGGCGTGGGCTTGGTTGGCTACTACTGGGCCTACCTCAAGCGGGACGAGCTGCGGGACTGGAACGAGCTGACCGTCGAGTTTGTGGACGTGGGTGGCCTCAAGAACAAGGACCCGGTCCTGTTCCACGGGGCCCGGATCGGGCGCGTCAAGCGGATCTACCTCCACGAGGATCGCCAGCGCGCGGTGTTGCAATACGAGGGAGAGCTGACCCTCTTCGAGAAGGGCCTCCAGATCGAGATCGTGTCGCGCAACGCCCTGGGGCAGGTCGCGATCGAGATCCACCCCGGTGACGTCACCTCCCGACGTCTCGGGCCAGACGAGGTCCCCCTGGGGATGCTGCGTGAGTCGCTCGGGATCGGCGGCGACGCCTCGAAGCCCGGCCGTCAGAAGCAGATCCGCAAGCAGCTCCGGGACCTGGCCCTCGAGTCGAGGCGGGCCCTGAACCCCGACGGAAACGTGATGGGCGAGCTCTTGTTCAGCAAGGCTCGCTACCTCGACACCCAAGCCGGGCTCAAGAACCTCGCCAAGACCTGGGAGGGGATCGACCAAGGCTTGGCCGACTTCGAGCGCCGCCAAACACGCGAGGGCATGCTCAGCCGCCAGAGCTATCTCTTGGCCGCGGACACCCTCTCCAGCTTCGAGAGCACGATGCGTCAGCTCCGAACCGGGTTCCGCAAGATCGAGCGGCGCGAGGGCGCGGCCGGCCGACTCCTGGCGGACCCCACAGCTCGCGAAGGCGCGCGCATGCTCCTAGAGGATCAGTCAGCGACCTGGAGGCGCGCCCGTCGTCACGAGGGGACCCTGGGACGCCTGACGGACCCCGGCAACAAGGCCCTGGAGCCGATCCAGCAGACCGTCGACAACCTGGAGTCAGTCAGCGAAGACGGCGATCAGGGCAAGGGCTTCATGGGGACCCTCAGCCACCCCGCCGTGGGTGAGAGCGTCCGCGGAAGCATGCGCGGGATCGAGGCCACCTTCCGTCGCTTGCGCGAGTCCCAGTCCGGGATCTCAGCGCGCGAGGACGTCGAGGACAGCCTCGGGAACCTCGACGACTTCCTGATCAAGGCCAAGCGCGGGCTGGGAGGGCTCCGAGCGGGGTTCCCTGACAAGACCTTCCACGGCGCGGTGTTCGCGATCTTCTAGGCGTGGTCTTCGATTGCCCTACATGCGGCGAGGTCCACGATCTCGCGGAGCTCTCGTTCGGGACCGAGGCTCCAGAGCAGTGGTATCTGTTGACCGACGAGGAGCGCGCGGAGTCGCATTTGAGTGCGGACCAATGCGTGATCACGGCTGAGGGGAAGAGGAGCTTCTACCTCCGCGCAGGCTTGGAGATTCCGATCGCAGGGAGCGAGGAGGTCTTTCTGTGGGGAGTCTGGAGTTCGCTCAGCGAGTCGAGCTTCGACGAGGTTCATGAGCGCTGGACGGACTCAGCCCGAAGCGAGTGTGGACCCCACTTGGGCTGGCTCTCGACGGTGATCCCTGGCTACGAGTCCATGTTTCAGAAGGTCCGAGTTCACCAACGCCCCCCCGGCCAGCGTCCGCTGATCGAGGTCCTAGAAGGCCAAGGCGAGTTGGCGCTCCACCAGCAGGAGGGGATCGCAGCTTTGGACCTAGTCAAGCGGGTCGTGTCCCTACTCCACGGGGGTTAGCTGCTCGTCGTCGGGTGTTTGCTAGTCGTCCAAGTGGGCCAACTCGCTCTCTGCGAATCCTCCGCGTCCTCAGTGTCTCTGCGGTGAACCAGCGCTCTCGCCAACCACGACACCCCCAGGGGCGCCAGCCCGCGCTCACTGCCCTATGGGCTTCAGCCCTTCAGGCAGCCCACTAGCAGGCGGGGGGACCTTGAAGTCCCCCTCGGACACATAGATCACGCCCCCCTGATCGACGAAGTAGTAGCGCTGACCCGTCTTGCCCGGGAACTGCGGGACCGCCTTGGCCCACCAGCGTCGGGTGGGGTCCGAGCCGGGGCGGACCTCGAAGAGGTAGCCCTGGCGCGGGGCCCCGACCAAGCCCGTCTCCAGGTTCCCTGAGGCTTCGAGCTCTTCGAGGTCGCCGTAGCGCTTGGTCGAGGGCGAGCGGGGGTCCGTCGTCTCGCGGTAGAGGGTCTGGGCGGTCTTGATCCGGATCAGGGTCTGGATCGCGGCAGACTCGTTGCCCTGCATTCGCTTGGCCCGGATCTCAGGGAGGAGGGTCAGGGCGTAGCCGACCCCGATCGCGACCGAGACGATCGTCGCCAGCGCGAGCACGGCCAAGAGCTGGCCGCCGCCCTTGAGGTCGTGGGTCTCGCGCGCTTCACTCGTTGCGGGTCCTGAAGGCAAGGGAGGTCCTTGGGACTAGCGGCCGAGGGGGAGGACCCCCGCTGGCAGCTTGTTGATGTCGAGGGGGCCCTGGATCGGGCCTCGAGTCGAGTAGTAGATCACGCCCGACTGATCGACATAGAAGAAGCGCATTCCGGTCTCGCCGGGCTCCGTGGGGTCCGCGGTCGCGAACCATTGGAACTCTGTGTGAGGGCCGTTGTGGGTCTCGAACACGTAGCCCTGCTTGGCTCCGCTCGCCAAGACCGGGTCGATGAGACGGCCCCTGCCCAGCTCACTGAGGTCAGCCGCGTAGTCGAGGGTCCCGTCGTTGTCCTTGTCGCCCTCCCGGTGGAGGCTCTGGGCAGCAGCAATCGCCTTGAGCGCTCCTATGGCCGCGCTCTCGTTCCCGGTCTTGCGGTGACCGGTGGCGCCGGCGAAGCGGTAGAAGACTAGGCCCGCGCCGGCGAGGACGAGGAAGGTCACGCCGAGGCCTATCACCAAGGGCAAGACACCTGAGCCCTCGTCCCGCTCCAGATACGCGTCTTCCGGCGAGAAGTCGTCCTCGTAGTCGTCGTCGTAGCCCATTGGTTCACCGATCCGGCCTCGGCTGAGGCCCGCCCCCCCCGAGTGTAGCGGGGCCCTCAAAAGTGTCGGTGACGGCCGTCTGGAGGGAGAGCCGAGGTGATCACTCGGCCGACGTGATCGGTCAGGACCCGAGCTTGATCCTTGCGAGGTCCCACGCGGAATTCCGCGGGGTCAACGGGAGGGTGGTAGGTGACTCGGATCGGACCCCGGCGGGGCTTCCCGCCCGAGTAGTCCCAGAGCCGACGGATCCCGGAGATCGTGACGGGGTGGATCTTGGCGCCCGAGCGGAGCGCGATCCGGGCTGCGCCTTCGAGGGGCTCGTTGATCTGGGTGTTTCCCTCGACCGTCCGCTTGCCCTCGAAGAAGAGGCCGAGCATTCGATTCGCTTTGAGCAGGGCGTAGGCCACCTTGAGGCTCTGAGACGAGGCCCGATCGAGGTTGACCGGGACCGCCTCCATAGAGCGCATGATCGGGCCGACCACTGGCCAATCGAAGGCTTCGTCCCAAGCCATCCAGGTCACCCAGTCCGACTCGCAGCGGAGCCCCCAGCCGACGAGGAAGGGATCCAGGAAGGAGGGGTGATTGGGGATCACGATGGCCGGTCCGCTGACGGGAGCGTGCTCGCGGCCGACGACCTCGACCTTGAAGTAGCTCACGGCCAGGAAGCGCATGATGGCCCGGGTTCGAACCCGGGTCGCGAGTGAGGGGATCGGGGGGACCTCGATCCGCGAGCTAGAGGAGGCGCTCAGGGGTCGACTCATGCGTCCTCAGTTGAAGAAGAGCATGACCGTCGCTCGAGCACCGGAGCGGAGCTCGTAGCGGGTCAAGGTCAGGCGGAGCCGGACGTGTTCGTGGTGGAACTCACGGATTCGACCCCCGTGGCGGGTCGTGGTCTCGCGAGTGGTCCAGGCCTCGCCGAGGTGTCCCTGGAGGCGCGCCTCGTAGGCGTCGAAGAGGGCATTGGCCTCCTCGTCGGGGGCCGTGTTCGAGAGGGTCACGCAGGCGTAGTGGCGGCGCCCGGTGTCCCAGATCCGAGTGCTGACTACGCCGGGGAACGCGATCTTGGCCTCGTAACTCTTCATCCGCGAAGAGCCGCTCTGGAACCGATCCGCCCGCAGGGAGTGGTAGTCCTTGGCGAGGGCCGCCGCGACGTAGTGGCCCAGGGCGCGACCGAAGTTGTCGTCTCCCTCGACCAGGGCTCGGCCCTCGGCGGGAGCGGGCGGGAGGGTCGCTGCGCGCGGGCCTTCGGGCGGCGGGCCCCCGAGGGGATCCCGCCGGACCGGGGCGTTGGGGTCGGGGCGGCGCGCCGCGGGGACCCCGGGAGGCGTCGCCTTGCGAGGCTTCTTGGGCGCGGTCTTGGGCTTGGCCGTCAGCGAGGGGGCGTGAACGCCCGCGGCGAGACTCGCGCGGTGGTGCGGGACCTTGCAGGTCTTGAGCTGAGCGCTGTCGAAGTCAACGTTGGAGCCGATTCGAATCGCCTCTCCGCGACCGCGCAGCTTGCGCCCCCTGAGGTCCTGGACGCCGTTCCCTTGAAAGGCGCAGGCCACGAGGTCGACCCGAGCGTGATCACCCGCCCCGCCCTGAGCGAAGAGCCCGCCGCCCCACTCGTGGGCCAGGTTCCGCATCACCTGGAGGTGATCGGCGTGGAAGTCCACGCGCCCGCCTATGGAGACCCCGCCACCCTTGCGGGCCGTGTTCTCGACGATGTGGCTCTGGAGCAGGCTGACGGCGGTCTCGGACTTGGGCGCGCCGCTCACGTAGAGCCCGCCGCCATAGTCCGAGGCGCGGTTGTGGAGGATGTCGACGCGCGTCAGGGTGACTTGGCCGTCGTGACGGAGCGCGACGCCGCCGCCCTTCCGGGCCCGGTTCCCCACGATCCGTCCCCCTGTGACTTCAGCGCGGCCGAGCTCCTGGGGGTTGGCTCCTTGGACCAGCAAGCCTCCGCCCTCGCCGCTCGAGGTGTTCGACTCGAGGATGCAGCCGACCAGGCGCGCGCGCGCGTTCTTCCCGACCTGGAGCCCCGCGCCGAAGCGGGAGTTGTTGAGGACGAAGCTGCAGTCCTTGAACTCGACCTCCGTCGAGCTGCCGGCCTTGCAGAGCAAGACCGCTCCCCCGCCGAAGCTCTTGGCGCTGTTCTTCTTGAACTCGACCCGCTCGAAGCGGCCCCGGCAGTGGCTGTTGAGGTTCGCGCCGCCGCCTTCTTTGCCCGAGAAGTTGGCGAGGATCTGGACGTCTTCGAAGTCGAGCACGCAGGGCGCGCTCGGAGACCCGACGGCGTAGACCGCGCCCCCGTGGCCTGTCGCGACGTTGTCCGTCAAGGTGCAGTGCCGCAGGACGGCCTGGGCGCCTCTTCCCATGTAGAGCGCGCCGCCCTGCTCGTTCCGCCCGCCGCGCAGCTCCGTGTAGCGGAGGTCGGCGCGGGCTTGCGAGCCGATGAGCCGGATCCCCTTCCAGCGTTGGCCGCTGACCTGAATCGTGGCCGAGGCGGTGCCCGGCGCGAGGAGCTTGCCCTCGACCTTGATCTGGACGCCTTCGGCGACCTCGACTCGGCTCCCGGGCGGGATCACGAGGGTGTGTCCCGGAAGGACGTGAAGGTCCTTGGTGATTCGATAGGCCCGCTGACCCCGGCGGAACTCAGCCAGGAGGTCGTCCTTGGGCTTGAGCCGGGTGATCCTGACTTGGACGGGCTCGGCCTCGTTGCCGAGGGAGTCCTTGGCGCGGACCTCGACCAGGTGAGGACCGGTCTCGGCGACTGGGACCTCGACGTGGTGCTCGCGCCCAGCGTGGAGGGGCTTGAGGCGTCCGAGCCCGGTCACCTGGAGTTGAACGTAGTCGCTGTGATCGTCGACCTTGATGGGGAGATCGAAGGTCGGGCCGTAGACCTCGTTGGGGTGGGCTCCGATTCGAATCACGGGTGGGCTGCGGTCGACGATCACGCGGAAGCTCGCGCTCCCTGTAGCGTCCTCGCCGTGGGCGCTGGCCTCGAGGACATGGGCGCCCTCGGCCTGGGGGATTCGGACTTCGCCTGTGAAGGTCCCGTCGCTCTTGACCTCGAGAGCCCGGTCCCCGATCCGGATCGAGGTCACGCGTCCCTCGCTGACGACCTTGCCGACGACGCGGAGGTCGCGCGCGCGGGTCGCGGAGTTGGGCTTGGGCTCGCTGAAGGTGATCTGGGCTGGAAAGGGGGCTCGCGTGATCTGGAACTTGCGCTTGGAGCTGCGGCCCTCGCGGTCCGAGGCCTCGAGCTCGAAGGCGTTGGCCCCGATCTCGAGCTCGCTCAGCTCGAGAGTGAAGCGGTAGGTGTCAGGGCCGACCGGCTCGAAGCTGACGGGCTTCCCGTCGAAGCTCAGGGAAGCCAGGTCTTGCTCGCTGACCTCGCCTTGGATTCGAGTCGTCTGCGCGCTGACTTCGTGAGGGACCTCGACCTTGATCTTCGGGGCCTCCTCGTCGACTCGGGGGCGTGTGGCTACGTAGCCGACGGCTGCGCCGAGGCCCGCTAGGAGCGCGAGGCCCAGGAGCGGGGCTCCGCTCGAGCTGCGCTCGCCGCCCCCGCGTTCGGAGCGGACCGCCTTGCCTTTTCCGCCGCCCTCGAGGAAGGAGCGGACGGCGGGGTCGCGGTAGAGGGCGACGGGCGCGCGCCGCCCGAGGCGCGAGGCAGCGCTCTGGGCCTCGTAGCCGCCCTGACTCAGGGCCTGGCAGACCTCGGTCAGCTCCTCGCGGTCGCCCTCACGCAGCTCAGCCCAGGCTTTGGCGACGAGCCCCTCTAGGACGGAGGGGCGTCCTCGGCCCGGGTCATGCTGGCCGGTGTAGGACTGGAGCGTCGAGACCGCGTTCAGGAGGTAGTCCTCCCGCCCGGAGTCGAGCTGTTTGAGCGCGGCTTGCTCGCGACCGGGGAGGGCCGCGTGGACGATGCCGCGCCCGAGCGCCATGGCAATAGGTTCCCAACTCACGAGCGATCGCCTTTCTGGGGCCAGGACTCTACCCGAAGCTCGCCACTAGCTCTCGGACGCGCGCTGGATCTATGGGGTCGGAGAGGCTCGTCTTGAGGCTGCTCCCCACGATGGCGGCGTCGGCTGCGGCCAGCAGCTGGGGGGCGTTGGCGACGTCGACCCCGCTCCCCACGATCACGCAGGCCTCGGGTCCTGCGGCCGCGCGGACCTGGGCGACTCGGGCGGGATCTGGAGCTGAGCCCGTGGCCGCGCCGGTAACCACGATCGCGTCGGCGCCGGCTTCGAGGGCGCGCTGGGTCGAGGCCTCGAGGGTGTCGTCGGGGTCCAGGAGCGCGTAGTGCTTCGGGTGGACGCTCGCCAGGAGCGCCGCCTCAGGGGCCAGGCGCGCCCGCCAGGCGCGGAGATCGTCCAGATCGACTTCGATCTCGAAGGCGGGGACCGGGCTGTAGGCGTAGTCGGTTCGGACGCGGTCGACGAACACGTCGAGCCACACGAAGGAGACTCCGCAGGGCACGAGGCCGAAGGCGGTCCGGTAGTCGTTGGGGAGGGCGTTGACCCCTAGGGGGAGCTCGCTCTCTCGGGAGAGGATCACGGCCAGGGCGCCCAAGGCCGCGGCGGCCTCAGGTCCGAGGAAGGGGCCTGGGCTCTCGTCCTTCCAGTTCTCCAGGAGGGCCGCGGCAGCTCCGCCCTCCTCCAGCGCGCGGAGGTCGGCGCGAGCTCTAGTTAGGAGCGCTGCGAAGCCTGGCGAGCCGGCCTGTCCAGGCAAGGGGTCGAGGTGCAGCATTCCCAGGAGGGGCTTGGAGCCGCTGGGGCTCGAGGTCCACGGGAGACGACTCACCGACGGGCCTTTCCGACGACCAGCAGGAGGTCGTCCATGGCGAAGGGTTTGGTCAGGAAGGCGGCCAGATAGTCCCGGGTCTCGACCGAGAAGGTCTCCTCCTGGTATCCAGAGCAAGCGACCACGGGGAGCGTAGGGTCGAGCTCACGGATCTCAGCGATCACCTCGGCGCCGTCGGCGTCGGGGAGGATCAGGTCTATGAGAGCTAGGGCCAGGGTCGCGTGCTCCTTGACGAGGATCGCGCGAGCCGCCGCTCCCGTGGCAGCCGTGAGGACTTCGTAGCCGGCCGACTCCAGCGCGAGCCGGGCGACTCGACGCGGGCGAGCCTCGTCTTCGACGAGCAGGATCCGTCCGGCGTGGCGGCGAGGCGCCGGCGCCAGGGCGCGCGCCTCTTCCGAGGTCGGAGCGCGCTCGTTGGACTCGGGGAGGAACACGCGGATCGTGGTCCCCGCTTCAGGGGTGCTGTCTATGGCGAGGGACCCGCGGTGGGCTCGGACGATCCCGCGAACGGCCGCCAGGCCGAGCCCGCGCCCAGCCCGGGACTTAGTCGAGAAGAAGGGGTCGAGCACTCGGCGCCGGACCGACTCGTCCATGCCGGATCCTTCGTCCCGAACCTCGAGCTGGAGGTAGTGCTCGCTGAGGGGCTCGAGGAGGGGCCAGATGGCCTGGGTCTGGGCCTCGGCCAGGCTGATTCGGCCGGTCGAGATCGCGATGGCGCCCTCCCCTCCGCCGAGGGCCTCAGAGGCGTTGGTCGCGAGGTTCATCACGACCTGGCGGAGCTGCGTCGCGTCACCATCGAGGGCGGAGAGCCCGCCTGCGAGCGCGAGGGTCAGCTTGGCGCGCCGGCTGACGTTGGCTCGGACCAATCGCCACATGCTGGTCAGGAGCTCTTCGAGGTCGAGGGGCTCTATGCAGACCTGCCCGCGGCCGGAGTAGGCCAAGAGCTGGTGAGTCAGGTCGCCGGCGTGGCGGGCGTCGGTTCGAATGTCCTCGAGGTGCGAGCGGAGCTCGTCGTGCTCGGGCATGAGGCGCATCGCGAGCTCGGCGCTGCCCAGGATCCCCTGGAGGACGTTGTTGAAGTCGTGCGCGATCCCGCCCGCCAGGACGTTCAGCTCGCTGACCCGGCGAGCCAGGTCAGCCTCGAGGCGGCGGCGGTCCTCCTCGTCGCGGCGAGACTCCGTGATATCGCTCGCGATGAGCATCGCGGTCAGGACCGCCCCTTCGGCGCTGCGCTCGAGGGGCATCAGGTGCGAGCGATACCAGCGTCCGTTGCTGGCCTCGGTCTCATAGACCGTGGCAGCTCCCTCATCGAAGACCCTCTCGCTGTGTCCGTCGAGGACGGAAGGGTCGGGCATGAAGGCTCGCACAGAGGTCCCGAGGAGGTCCTCGAGGCTGAATCCAACCGTGACGTTGTTTATGAACAGGATCCGCTCTTCGCGGTCGATGATGATCACGGTGTCCTGAATGTGGCGGACGAGGGAGCGGTAGCGCGCCTCGGAGGCGCGGAGGTCCTGCTCGACCTGTCGTCGCGAAGTGACGTCAAGGAAGCTGACCACGGCGCCTAGGAGGTGTCCCTCGCGCGGGGCGTGGAGCGGAACGGCCATGAACACGCACCAGGTCACCTCCCCCTCGGGGGACTCGATCCCAATGGTCGTGGGCCCCTGGCGCTCGCCGCTCTGGAGGCAGAGCGTGACGGGGTATTCCTCGGGCGGGCAGGGGCTCCCGTCCTCCTTGAAGGTCGAGGTCGCCCAGTCGGTGACGTAGCGCCCTGTCAGCGACTGGTAGTTGAGCCCGAGCAGGCGCTGCGCTTCGGCGTTGGCGTGCATGACACCGCCCGCGAGGGAGATGACCACGACCCCACCGGGGACGGTCTCGAGGAGCTGTGAGGAGAGCTCGGGGCGGCCGAGGAGCGAAGCGAGCTCGCTCTCCGCCGTGAGGGGATCAGGGGTGGGGCCCATGGCGGACATAGTAGCGGGTTCGTGGCCGGGGGGGCCCCCCTCTGGCTGGGCCCTCGGCTGGCCGCCGCGAGCAGACTCCAGCCCGTGCAGCTCAGCGCTTCTCTCCGCCGACTCGGACCCGAGGCGGCTGTATAGTCTCCGGCCATGGCCCCTCCCCCTCCCCGTCCCCTCTTCCCGACCTTGATCGGGCACGAGCAGGTCAAGCTGGACCTGTTCAGCTGCCTCCAGCGGGGACGGCTGCGAGGGAGCTTCCTCTTGGTCGGGCCCGAGGGGGTTGGGCGAGCGCTCCTGGCCGAGCGGCTGGCTATGGCCGCGACCTGCCAGGCCGAGGCGCCAGCGCCCCTCCCCTGCGGAGAGTGCGGCCCCTGCGGGCGGATCGCCCGCCGCACGAGCGGCGACTTCTACCCCCTGGCGCTGCCGGAGGGCAAGAGCAAGATCCCCATAGCCGACGTGCGCGCGATGCTGAACGAGCTGGCGCTAGCGCCGGTCGAGAGCCCGGTCCGGAGCTTCTTGATCGAAGGGGTCGGGGACCTGATGGAGGAGTCGCAAAACGCCCTCCTCAAGGCGCTGGAGGAGCCGCCCGAGACAGCCTTGATCCTCCTCGTGGCCGAGCGGCCCGACGAGGTCCTCCCCACGATCCTGAGCCGCTGCCGGATCATTCGCCTCGGCGAGCTGAGTCAGGACCAGGTCGCCGACGTCCTGCGCGCGCGTGGAGCGGACCAAGCCGAGCTGCGAGCGGCGTGGAGCGCCGGGAGCCCGGGTCAGGCCCTGAGTGACGAGGCCCTCGCGGCCGCCGAGGCCTGCCAGGGCCTCCTCGACGACCTCGTCTCAGGGCGCGCCTACGGCGACCCCCTCGGCTGTGTCGAGACCCTGGGCGAGTTCGTCAAGCCCGGCAAGGGCGAGGCGCGCGGGCAACGCGCGCGGGTGACGCGCTTGGCTCGCCTGGCTCAGCGCGCGCTCCGCGACGCCCTGATGCGGCGCGAGGGAGCCCAGGGGCTCCGGCTCTCTGGCGCGAACGAGGGCGCCTTGGCCGCCTTGGCGGCCTTCCCCCGGGGTCGCCTGGAGGCGGCCCTCGACGTCTTGAACCGAGTCGATCAGGAGCTGGAGCGAAACCCCAACGTGAAGCTCCTCCTCGACGGCTTGGTCCTGGAGTTGGGCTCCGCGCTGCCCGTCTCCACCCGAAACCCCTCTACTGCCCCTTCGGGCCGCAGGTAGCCGTGGCTGAGCAAGAGCACGAGTTGATCCGGAACCTCCGCCGCGTCGCGCGCGAAGAGGGTCGCTATCCCTTCCAGGCCTACGCCTTCCTCTGGCAGGCCCTCGAGAAGGCCCACCACCTCCTCGGCGAACGTCGCCACGTGACGGGCCCCGAGCTCCTAGAGGGCGTCCGGGCGGCGGCCCTTGACCTCTTCGGCCCTTTGACCTTGATGGTCTTTCAGGCCTGGAACGTCGAGGAGACCGACGACTTCGGGCGCATGGTGTTTCACCTGGTCGAGCACGGCCTGATGGGGAAGACCGAGGAGGACAACCTCGAGGACTTCCACGCCGTCTACGACCTCCACGAGGCCTTCGATCCGAGCGGGATCATCGCCGACAGCGAGGTCAGCCTGTGTGAGGGAGGCGAGCGCTTCTCGCTGACGGGCGTCAACGCAACGCGCGAGAAGGCCGACGCCACTTGAAGGCCCGCGCCCTCCTAGACCCCTCTCTGAGAACCCGACGCCTCCTGGTCGTAGGAGCCTGCTTGGTTGGGCTCTTGGCGCTGGCCTTCTACCTCCGGGACGTGTTCAATCCGCTCCTGCTGGGTCTGCTCTTGGCCTACATCTTGAATCCCATCGTGGAGTGGCTCGAGAGAAAGGGCGTCGGTCGGACCAAGGCCGTGACGGTGCTCTTCGGGAGCGTGCTCTTGACCGTGGGCGCTACCGGGGCCTGGGCCGCCTTCAAGGCGGTGCATGGCCTCCAAGACTTCGGCCAGCGAATGGTGGGCGAGCGGATCCTCGATCCCTTCGACCCCCACGACGCGGCCTTGATCGCCAACGTCGACAGTCAGGCGCCGCCCCCGCCACACAGGCGCGAGGACCCGGCCGAGGTCACCCAGCCTCACCCCCACGCCCCCTACGTCCGCAAGGTCAATGGCGACTACTTCTTCGACCTCGACGACAACGGCGAGCGGAAGGTCGGATTGGTCGAGCAGTCACTGATCATGATCAGTGATCAGCTCGGCGATCTGCACGTCGGGCGTGACGAAATGACCAAGCTCGCCCGCGGGCTCGAGAGCAACGCCTCGAGCTTTAGTGCTTGGGGGGTCCGCCTCAGCCAGGGGGTCAAGAAGTCTTTCCACCAGGTCGGGACCTTCTTCAGCTACCTGCTCTTGGTTCCGGTTTACACCTTCTTCCTCTTGAGCAACTTCACGCGCATCCGGACCTCGATTCACGAGCACCTGCCAGGGCTCTACCGCGAGCGGATCGTAGACATCGCGGTCAAGATCGACCGCCAGGTCGCGGCCTTCTTCCGCGGCAAGCTGATGCTCTGCCTCCTCAAGGGCGTGGTGACATCGATCGGCCTCGCGATCGCAGGCGTTCCCTTGCCCTTCTTGATTGGGATGGGCGCCGGCGTGCTCTCCATCGTGCCCTTCGTGGGTCCCCTGATCGGCGGGGCGATCGCGGTGATCCTCGGCTTCGGTGAGGGAGGCGACCTCCTCCCTCGCATGATCGGGATCGCGCTCAGCTTCGGCGCGGCCGAGGCCGTGGAGGCTGTGGCGCAGCCGATCATTCTGGGGCGCGAGGTCGGGATCGATCCGATCTTGCTCGTGCTGAGCTTCTTCGTGTTCGGGGCGCTCTTTGGAATGTTCGGCGTCCTCTTGGCCGTCCCCATCATGAGCGTCGTCAAGACCCTCTTCGAAGAGCTGGTGATGCCAGAGATCAACGCTCTGGCAGCCGAGCGCCGGGAGGGCGCGGGTCAGCCAGGCGAGGAGGCCTTCGTGGCCGCAGTTCCCACCTTCGGAGATCGTGCCGAAGTCTCAGCCCCGTCACCGGAGGACGCTTCTCTTCCGGGAGACAACCCCCCGGCCTAGGCACCGCTGCTGTAGACGTGCCCGTCCCCGAGGCCCGTCCCCGAGGACCGTCCTCGAGGACCGTTTCCCGAGGACCGTCCTGGGGTGGACTGTCGTCGTCGAGTCGAAGACGCGGGATCGGAAGCTTCGTTCGCAGCGACCGTCCGCCGAGGCCCCCTGGAGCCGATAGCATGCGTCGCTCTTACCTCGGAGGTCAGTGATGGAAACGACGGTTCGCAACCCCTACGACGGGAGCGTCGTGACTGAGCTCGTCTCGGATCACCCCCAGCGAGACGGGATCTTGAACGCGCTCGTCGAGGCCCAGCGGGCTTGGCGGAGGGTCCCCCTAGTGGACCGAGTCGCTGCGATCGAGCCCGTCCTGAGCTTCTTCGAGAGCGAGGCCGAGGCGCTCGCGCGGGATATCAGCTGCCAAATGGGTAAGCCAATCCGGGAGGCGCGGGGCGAGGTCTCGACCTGCCTAATGCGCGCGCGGCACATGCTCTCGATCGCCGTGGAGTCCTTGCAGGACGACGTCCTTCCCGACGTGCCCGGGATCGATCGCCGGATTCGTCATGAGCCCCTGGGCGTCGTCCTGAACCTCGTGGCCTGGAACTACCCGCTCATGATCCCGATCAACGTCGTGATCCCGGCCTTGGCGGCAGGGAACGCGGTCGCGATCAAGCACAGCGACATCACGCCCCTCTGCGCCGAGGCCCTCGAGCGCGCCTTCGCTGAGGTCGGCCCGGGTGGCTTGGTCAAGGCCCTCGTCTTGACTCACGAGGAGACCGCCGAGTGGATCACCGACGAGCGCGTTGGCGGCGTCGTGTTCACGGGCTCCGTGGGTGGCGGACGCGCGGTTCAGCGGGCTGCTCGCGAGCGCTTTATAGACGTCGGGTTGGAGCTGGGAGGGAAGGACCCGGCCTACGTGGCCGAGGACGCCGACCTGGCCTTCACCGCGCCGAACGTCGTCGAGGGCGCCTGCTACAACGCCGGCCAGTCCTGCTGCGCCGTGGAGCGCGTCTACGTCCACGCCAGTCGCTACGAAGAGTTCCTTCGTCTAGCCGAGGAGGCGGCCGCAGCTTGGGTCCCGGGAGATCCCTTGGCGGAGGACACGACCCTCGGCCCCATGGCTAGGAGATCCGCGCTGGACACGCTGGAGGCCCACGTGGCGAGCGCGGTCGCAGCAGGGGCCCGGGTCGTGTGCGGCGGCGCGCGGGTCGACGAGCGCTTCTTCCCTCCCACGATCCTGGCCGACTGCCCACAGGATTGCCTGGCCATGCAGGAGGAGAGCTTCGGACCCCTGATCGCCGTCCAGTCCGTGGCCGACGACGAGGAGGCCCTCGAGCGCATGAACGACTCGCGCTTCGGACTCACGGCCTCGGTCTGGACTAAGGACGGCTCCCGCGCGGAGTGGTTCGCCGAGCGCCTCGAAGCGGGGACCGTGTTCCAGAACCGCTGCGACTACCTCGACCCAGCCCTCCCCTGGACCGGCTGGAAGGAGAGCGGCCGCGGCGTCAGCCTCTCGCGTTACGGGTTCCTGAGCCTGACCCGGCGCAAGGGCTGGCATCTCCGCCGCTAGGGTTGCCCGCGGGCAACCCGGCTAGCGAGAGCGCAGGCGTCGGGACGTGTCGGACACGGGCAGCGGCTGGGCACGGGACGCGGCACGTGGCGGGCACGGGTTCTGCGAGAGCCCTCACGGACAAGGGCCGTGGGCACGACCGCTGAGTCTCTAGAGCCCAGGTGGCCACCTCATTAGGACTTCGCCCGCGCTCAGTGCGGGGGTAGGCTCCCCGGCATGTCGCAGAGGCTTCGTCTCTCTCTCCTGAGCCTGGGGATCTTCCTTGGCTGTGTGGTCTTGGCCCTGGTGATCCAGATCCTGGGCGCCACCGAAGAGCGCGTCCCTCAGGAGGTTCGTGTCGACCACGTCAAGTCCCTCGAGGACGGGCGCTTCCTGGTCCACGTCTTGCCCGACGCGCCGAGCGGCAAGGAGCTGACCGTCAACACGATCACGCGCTACCCAGGTGGCTGGGCCGTCGTGACCCCGACCGGCGAGGGGGGGCTCCTCAAGCCGCCCTCCCTGCCGACCCTCGTCCGAACCGCGGTCCTGGAGCCAGACTCGATCCAGCGCCACGTGTTGGCCTTCGGGAGCGTCGAGGCCACCCGCGACGCGCAGGTCTCCTGCGAGGTCGGCGGCAAGGTCCTCTCGGTTCTAGTCCAGCTGGGTTCCCCCGTCGCCAAGGGGGCGGCCCTGGTCGAGCTCGACCCTCGCGACGCGGACCTGGCGCTCCGGCGCTCGGCGGCCGACTTGGAGGGGGCCCAAGCCAGCCTGGCTCGGCTGAAGGTCGAGCTCGAGGTGACCCACGAGCAGCTGGTCCACGTCAAGGAGACCCTCGAGACTCGGGCCCGAGAGCGAGAGCGGATCAAGGAACTCGAGGGCAAGGGAATCGCGAGCACGACTCAGGTCGACCAGGCCGACGTAGCCTGGCGCGCGGCCTCTGGCGAACACACTCGCCTCAGCGGCGCGCTCCGGACGGCGCGGGCCGGCTTGGCTGAAGCGCGGGCCCTGGTGGTCCGCCGCCAAGCCGACCTCGCCACGTCCACCCTGGCGCGCGAGCGCTGCACGGTTCGAGCGCCCTTCGCCGGGAGCGTCGCCGATCGATTGATCGAGGTCGGAGACCTGCTCCGCTCGGGCACGCCAGTGATCCGCTTGGTGGCTCAGGAGGAGGTCCGGGTCAGGGTTCACGTGCGCGAAGAGCAGGCCTCCGCGCTCCGCGCTGGCAACGCCGCCTGGCTCACGGTGCCTGGGCTGCCGACCCTCGACGGCGCGCAGCCGGGCCCCGAGGGCGGCCCCAAGCGCGGTCTCAGCGGCGAGGTCGTGGGGATCTCGGCGGCCGCAGACCCCAAGACCCGCAAGGTGGCGGTCGACGTCGCCGTCAGCAATCAGGGAGGTGTCCTGCGCGACGGAATGTTCGCGCGGGTCCGCCTCGAAGCCGGAGAGGTCGCGGGAACCTATCTGGTCCCCGACACGGCGGTCATAGCGACCCGGGTCGGAACATTCGTCTACGTCCTCGAGGGAGACCTGGTCCGTCGCCGTCAGGTGCACCTCGGCGCGCGCCAAGGTGAGGGTCGGATCCACCGCGGCGGCCTCGAGGGGCGCGTCGAGATCGCGACCTCTGGGCTGGGCTTGCTCTTCGAGGGCGCCCCGATTCGTCGCCTCAGCGAGGGCCCCGCGCCGCTGAGCCCGGGGGACCGCTGAGCCCGCATGAGCGAGCCCGACTCCCAACCCTCCGAGCCGACTGAAGGTCCGCTAGAGACAGAGGGCGAGACCACGCCCGAGGCGGAGGGCTCTTCCTCGCGTCTCGGGGAGTCGGATGCCGCGACCCCAGCAGCGGACGCCCAGGCTGAGGCCGAGCGGCGCGCCGACGAGCTGGACGCACCCGACGCGGAGTTGTCGGCCGGGGGGATCCTGGCGGCGATCACCCAGGCCGCCGTGGACAACCCAGTCACGGTCCACCTCGTGAGCGCGATCCTGATCGCGGCTGGGCTGGTCTCCTACTTCACGATGCCCCGAGAGATCTTCCCTGAGTTCACCCGCGAGCGAATTCGGGTCATGACCGTGTTCCCGGGCGCCGCGCCTGAGGACATGGAGGAGCTGATCACGGTCAAGGTCGAGGACGCCCTAGACGGAATCGACGGGGTCGAGTCCCTCGAGTCGACGAGCCAGGAGGGCGTCAGCACGGTGATCGTACGCCTGAACCCAGGCGAGTCCCTAGACCGCGTCGTTCAAGACGTGGACCGCGCCGTCCAGACCATCAACGACCTCCCGAGCGACGCCGAAGATCCGGTCGTGGGCGAGGTCAAGACGCGCTTTCCGGTGATCACCCTCTCGATCTACGGCGAGGTCGACGAGCTGGCGCTCAAGGACCTCGCCCGCCCGATCCGCAAGAAGATGGAGTCCGTGCCGGGCGTGGCCTACGCGCGCCCGACGGGCGAGCGCGCCTTGGAGTGGCGGATCGAAGTCGACAGTGAGGCCCTCGAGCGCTTCGGGCTGACCATTGCCGACGTCTCGCGCGCTCTCAGCGCCGCCAATCTCAACGTCCCCGGGGGGTCGATCGAGGGGCGCGCTAGCGACCTCCTGCTGCGGACCAAGGGCGAGACCAAGACTCGGATCCAGATCGAGGAGGTCGTGGTTCGGGCCGACCCTGACGGGGCGCACGTCCGCGTCGGCGACGTCGCCCACGCGATCCCCGGCTTCGAGCGGGCTCTGACGATGGGGCGCTTCAACGGCAAGTCTTCGCTGAACTTGACGGCCCTCAAGGAGAAGTCGGGGGACATTCTCGAGATCGCTGAGGCCGTCCGGGAGCTCTCGCAGGACCTAGAGCTTCCGCCTGGCGCCGAGGCCGCCGTTCACACCGACATGTCGGTCTTCCTGCGCTCGCGGCTCTCAACGATGCAGCAGAACGCGCTCCAGGGCTTCTTCCTCGTAATGCTCAGCCTGTGCGTGCTCTTGAACTGGCGAATGGCGCTGATGGTCGCGCTCGGAATCCCGCTGGCCTTCCTGGCGACCTTCGGGACCATGGCCCTGTTCGGGGTCTCGATCAACATGATGAGCCTCTTCGCCATGATCCTGATCCTGGGGATGCTCGTCGACGACGCGATCATCGTGACCGAGAACATCTATCGGCGGATCGAGCTCGGGGAGCCGCCCCACGTGGCCGCGGTCAAGGGCACGGCCGAGGTCGCTCGCCCGGTGATCGCCACGATCCTCACGACCCTCTCTGCCTTCCTGCCGATGCTCCTGACGCCGGGAGAAATGGGCCAGTGGATGGGGGTGGTCCCGGTCGTGGTCGCGCTCTGCCTCGTCGCGAGCGCCTTCGAGTGCTTCGCGATCCTCCCCTGCCATGTGGCGGAGTTCGCCAAGCCGGTGACGGAGAACAAGACCTCCTGGTTCAACCGCTTCCTCGGGGTCTACGAGGGTTGGATCCGCAAGGCCTTCGCCTATCGCTATCCGCTCCTGGCCGCGACGCTCGGGCTCTCGGTCGTCCTCGTAGCCTGGGCCAGCACCACGCTCAGCTTCGAGCTCTTTGGGAAGTTCGAGAGCGACACTTACTTCATCAACTTCGAGCTCCCTTCAACGTCTGCTCTGGACGAGACGAGTGAGCGCGCGCGAGAGGTCGAGGGCGTCGCGCTCTCCCTGAGTGAGGACGAGCGCTCCTCGGTCTCGACGAACATTGGCCTGGCCGCCCTCGACATAAACCGCATGGACACCGGGAGCTACCTGGGCCAAGTCGTGGTGACCTTCGCCCCCGAGGAGCGCCGCTCGCGCTCGATCTCGGCGATCCTCTCGAGCCTCAGGACAGGGACCAACGAGCTCGGCGGCTTCACCAAGCTCGAGTATCAGGGGATCCAGGCTGGCCCCGGCGGCCCGGCGATCGAGGTCGCGGTCGAGGGCGACGACGTCGAGCGACTCCAGGCCGCAGCCGAGGCGATCAAGGGCTGGCTCCGTCAGCAGCACGGCGTAGAGGACGTGTTCGACGACGCCGTCCCAGGCAAACGGCACCTGGAGGTGGTCGTCGACCAAGAGGCCGCGGCCGCGCTGGGCCTCACGACCGCCGACGTGGCCCGCGAGGTCCGTGATCGCTTCCAAGGCAGCGAGGCCACGACGGTTCGTCGAGTCGACGAAGACGTCCCGCTAGTGGTCCGCCTCCCGAGCGCAGCCCGCGGGCTGAGGCAGACGCTGGAAGAGGCTTGGCTTCGAACGCCGAGCGGAGGTCGCGTCCCCTTCGGCTCGGTGGCTCGCGTGGTTGAGCGACAAGGGCTGACCAAGATCGTGCGCAGTGAGCGCCGGCGCGCGATCACGGTCCTGGCGGGCGTCGACAATCGAGTCGCCAACGCCCTCCAGGTCACCGAGCGCCTCGAGCGCCACTTCGAGCGCCGGCTCCCGCGGGACTACGGCGTCGACCTCAAGATCAAGGGCCAGCGGCGCGAGGCCGAGGCCAGCATGGTCGGGTTGCTCAAGGCCTTCTGTTTGGCCCTGGCGCTGATCTACCTGATCCTCGGGACTCAGTTCAAGAGCTTCCTCCAGCCCTTGTTCGTGATGGCGGCGATCCCCTTTGGGATCGACGGGATCTTGGTCGGGCACATCGTGATGGGGAAGGACCTGACCTTCCTCTCGATGATGGGCCTCGTCGCCACGTCTGGGATCGTGGTCAACGACAGCCTGGTCTTGGTCGATTTGGTCAATCGGCTCCGGGCAGCTGGCGTCTCGACCTTCGAGGCCGCGGTCATTGGGAGCACCCGGCGCCTGCGCCCGATCCTCCTGACCTCGATCACGACCGTGTTCGGCTTGGCCCCGCTAGCCTTCTTCGCGAGCGGCCAGGCCCGCTTCCTGAGCCCCATGGCGATCTCGATCGTGTTCGGGATCAGCTTCTCGACCGGCCTGACTCTGATCGTGATCCCCAGCCTCTACCTGGTCTTGGAGGACCTCAAGGACCTGGTCCGCAGTCCGCGCTCCGAGTCCCAGGCGACCCCCGGCGCAAGTATCATGCCCCCTGCTGGCGGGGAGGGCCCTGCCGCGAAGGAGACGACGTGAGCCTGGACGACTTGGTCCACCAATTGGTCGAGGATCGCTCCCTAGAAGCGCTCGAGTTCCTGACGGGGTCGAGGAACGAGGACGTGCTCGAAGAGCTCGTCACCGCTGCGGGCCGCGTCCTCGGCGACGACCAGCAAGACGACGCTGACGACGAGATCGTGGACACGATTCGTCAGCGCTTGATCGAGGTCAAGGCGACCGGCCCCCTGATCGACGCCCTGGGCTTCGACAGCGACCCGATCACACAGGAGTTCGCCATGGGCTGCCTGGCGGAGATCGGCGACATGGTGGCCTTCGAGCCCCTGCTCAAGATCCTCGAGGAGGGACGCGGAGAGCTCAAGACCGTCGCGGCCAGCCAGCTCGCGCTCCTGACCAACTACGACCACGGTCCTGACGCCAAGAAGTGGCGTGAGTGGAACCACCGGCGGATTGACGGCCTCCAAGAGCAGGCCGTCGAGGACGCCGAAGAGAACGCCCGGCGCCTGAATCTTCGTCTTAAGGGGACGAAGGTGACCGAGGATCAGGACCAGCTCTAGGGCGAGCGCTCTTGGTCTCGCGAGGGTCCGAGGTCCGGGCTCCCAGCGCGCAGCCTGAGACGGCTTGTAGACTGGTCGCGTGAACAGAGAGACCCTCGGCGACTATCGACTCCTAGGACGCCTCGGCAGAGGTGGGATGGGAGAGGTCTGGTTGGCCGAGGCCCCCAGCGGGGGCCAAGTCGCGATCAAGACCCTCCGCGCCGACGTGGCTCATGAGGCGGCGCGCTTCAAACGCGAGGTCGAGGTCCTGACGAGCCTCGATCATCCGGGGATCGTGCGCTGCTTGAGCGGACTCGAGCACGAGGGGGAGGTCGCCTTCTACGCGATGGAGTTCGTCCCGGGGCGGGACCTGGCCGCAACGCTGGCCGCCAGGCGTCAGCTCGAACCGGCGGTGGCGGTCGACCTCACGGCTCGACTCCTCTCAGCCCTCGGGGCGGCCCACGAGGCCGGCGTCGTCCACCGGGACATCAAGCCTGGGAACGTCCTCGTGGGACCTGACGGTCGGCCACGCCTGACGGACTTTGGGCTCGCGCGTTCCTTAGACACGACGCGCCTCACGAGCGTGGGGACGATCCTGGGGAGCCCGGCCTACATGAGCCCTGAGCAGGCCAACGGGGAGGAGGCGGGCCCCGCCAGCGACCTCTACTCGATCGGGATCATGCTCTTCGAGCTCCTCTCGGGGCGCCTCCCCTTCCAGGCTCCTACTCCCTTGGGCGTGTTGCGAATGCACGCCGACACCACCCCCCCCAGGCTCTCGACTCTGATCTCAGACTTGCCTATGCCCCTGGTCGACGTCGTCGAGCGCTGCCTGGCCAAGTCACCCGCGGATCGTTTTCCCAGCGCGGACGAGCTGCGTTTGGCGCTCGAGGCTGCCCTGACGCGACACGACGACTCGACGGTCTTCCTCCAGGCCTGCGTCGACACGCTCCCTCCAATACGTCCCGAAGAGACGGCCTTTGGTCCGCCCCAGTCGCAGGACGGCGGCGGCGACACCGCCGTGGCCAAGCGCGGCTTGAGCGGAGTGGTCTGGGTCTTGATCTCAGTCGCGGGGGTCGGAGTCCTGGGGCTCTTCGGCCTCCTGGCGGCGGTCATGTTCTTGGGTGGGGGATCGCCCGACGAGCCCTACGAGTTTCAGGTCGACTCCTTGCCGGGGGGCTCTGGCTCGCAGGTCGCTGTCCGACCCTTGCCTCAGGACACGCCTCAGGCCGCGCCTCAGACCTCGCCCGCTGCCAGGCTCTCCCCCACGCCGACGCCCAGCCCGACGGTCCTCCTGGCGACCCCGGGGCAGCGACCCTTGGCAGGCAAGGTGGACCCGGTCGACCCGGAGGTCCTGGCCCAGGCGCGGCGCCTGATCCCCATCGCGCTCGGAGGGACCGACGCAGCCCCGGCGGCGCGGCGCGACCTCCTGGGGCTGGACCGGGAGGCAGCCACTCAGGCCATAGACGAGCGGATCTCAGCGGGGGATCTCGAGAGCTACAAGCGCTCGGCCGCCGACAGCCTGCGCTTGGAGATCGACCGCGGCTTGGGACCCTTCTTGGAGGCCAAGCCCCAAGCCACCCTCGCGACCGGGACGCTTCAGTTCAGCTTCTCTCCCGAGGGGGAGCGCTTGCTCTGCCTCAGGAACGGAGAGCAGCGCCGCTACGAGCTCTGGCTGCGAGAGGGCGGCGAAGAGCGCCGGCTCTGCACACTCCCCTTCCGCGGAGAAGGCGCGCTCCCCGGCTACCTCGGGCCGCGGATCTGGTCTGCGGACGGACGCAAGGTCGCGGTCTTCGCCGAGAACAAGGTTCACGTCGCTTGGCTCGACCTCGAGAGCGGCGAGACGCACCTCGTCAAGACCGTCGTCGGCGACACCTACAACCCGGGCTTCCACCCGACGCGTCCGCTCCTCTTCTACGCCAACGCGCCACGCTGGCGGAGGTCCCTCGGCGCGAGCGTCTACAGCCACGACCTAGAGAAGGACGAGGAGCGAGAGATCTGGACCGACGTCGGGGCTGCGATTCGCGGCCTGAGGGTCTCGCCCGACGGCAAGCGCGCGGCCTTCTTTCTGCTCCGCGCTGGGACGAAGATCAAGGGAGACAACGCTCGCCTCGCGAGCCTCGACCTCGAGACGGGAGCCTTGACCGAGGGGCCCCCGGCGGACGTCGAGGACTTCTTCGTCAACGACGCGCCGCACTTTTACTGGCTCGACGCAGAGCGCTTGATCCACTACCGGACCGAGGGGCACCGCTTCCCGGTCGCGCTCCAGACCTGGGACGTCGTCTCCGACGAGCGGGCGACGGTCTTGCCGGCTGACCGCTGGGTGATCGCTGCCAAGCTCGACTCGGATCGCCTCGTTGTCCGCAATCGACAAATGGGCGCGGCCGCCGTCCTCAAGGTCAGCACCAAGCAGCTGATGCTTTACGGAAAGAAGAACGTCCTCGTGGCCCGCTCTGGACTCCGAGCGGTGTTCTTCGACTTCGAGGAGAGGCAAGCGAAGCTCTACGACCTGACCCGCTAGCTGTGGCAAAGCGCGTGACCGTGGGGGGCGACTTCGCTGGACCAAGCTCTCAGCTTCATTGTTCGTGGTCCGCTGCTCCGGTCGAGCGAGCTCTGGTGGCGGCGAATGGGACCTCGTCCCTGGGCTCGGTCGGGCCGTCATGGGGACCACGAGTCCAGTGTCCGGTCCACGCACCTGACGCCTCTGGTCGTGGTACTCTTCTTCACGTGAGCGCCGAGGCAGACCTCCTTACCCAGCTCGGAAGATCCTTTCCGAGCCTCAGCGGCCCTGAAGGGGCAGCCAGGGTCGAGAGCCTAGGGCTCTACACCGCCTCGGTCTGGAGAGCAGGCGCAGAGGGCCTCCTGGCCCGCGGTGTGCAAGTGCCCGCCCCGATCCACCAAGCCTTGGTGGCCAGCGCTGCCCAGGTCAGCCAGGCGCGCCAAGGGGGCACGACCTTCCTCTGTCACCTCCGGCGCGGGATGGCGAACGACGCCAACTACGTGAGCGTGATTCGAACCTTGGCCACGCTCCACGCGAACGCCGCTAGCGCGCGCCACCAAGCCCAGGCCCAGGCCCTGGCCGGGTCACACGAGTCCCTCAACCTCTCGGCTTCGGGTGTCCTCCAGGCCCTCCCTCCCGAACTCCCGGGCGACTCAGACGCTGCGGCGGTCGAGTCGCTCGGGCCCGGCTCGACCATCGCGGGCTACGAGATCCTGACCCAGCTCGGCGAAGGCGCCATGGGCCGCGTGTTCAAGGCGCGCCAGGCCAGCCTCGATCGGCTCGTGGCGCTGAAGGTCCTCAACCCTTCGCTCGCCAGGGAGGACCCGACCTTCGTCGATCGCCTTCAGGCCGAGGCTAAGGCTGGGGCGAAGCTCGCTCACCAGAACGTGGTCGGAGTGATCGACCAGGGCAAGTGCCCGCGCTCGGGGATCCAGTACGTGGCCTTCGAGTTCGTCGACGGAGTCACCGCCAAGGAGCTCTTGGCGCAACGCCCGGGCGGCGTCATGCCCCAGGGCGAGGCCCTGGCGTTGGGGCTGGCGGTGGCCGAGGCCCTGGTGTGCGCCGAGGACCACGGAATGATCCACCGGGACGTGAAGCCCGAGAACATTCTGATCGGGCGCGACGGGATCCCGAAGCTCGCGGACCTCGGTTTGGCCAAGGCGCGTCGCGAGCGAGAGGACGAGAGCCAGGACCCCGCCGGCGTGATCGTGGGCACGCCGCAGTTCATGTCGCCTGAGCAGGCCCTCGGCGTGGACGAGTGCGACATTCGCGCGGACCTGTTCTCGCTCGGGATCACGATCTTCCGGCTCGTCACGGGGCGCTTCCCCTACGAGTCGGACTCGGTGATCGGGATCATGACCCTCCAAATGACCAACGACGTGCCGGATCCGCGCACGCTCAATCCCAAGGTCGGGGCTGGCACGGCGCAGGTCGTGCGCTGGCTCTGCGCTCGCGAGCGGGAGGACCGCTACCCCAGCGCGAAGGCAGCGGCCATAGACCTGCGCAGGGTCCTGGGCGCCAAGCCGCCCCTGGGACCGAAGGAGGCCTTCTCCCAGGCGCAGCAGGGCAGTCAGAGCGGCGAGATCCAGGTCCGAGCTGCCTACGCTGGCCTCGAGGCCGTCGAGGTCGAGGAGGCGCCTCCTTCGCTCGACGAGCCGGGGCAGGCGGTCTGGCGCTACGAGCAGTCGGGCAACCCGAAGTATCTCGAGGAGGCCATGCGCCTCTATCGTCAGGTCGAAGCCAGCAGCGTGCCGGCGCTCTCCGCGACGGGCAAGGCGGGGCAGGCGCGAGTGTTCCTGCTCCAGGGCGAGCTCGCGCGAGCCGAGAAGCTCTCGCGTTTCGCCTTCCAGGACGACCCCAGCTGTCGGCCTGCCCTCGAGGTGATCGCCGACGGAGAGCGCTACGGAGAGGGCGTCCTCTACCGGGTCTCGCTCAACCGCATGAGCGGTCTCCTGGGCGAGGGGAGGGTCAAGGCAGCCGCCGACGTCCACGCCCACATTGCTCGCGACCACGCCAAAGAGCCCTATCACCACCTCCTGATGGCCGTCTTGGCGCACCAGGTCTCCAACGACGGCAAGTCGCACTTGCGCTCGGTTCAGCTGGCCTGGGCCCTCTACCCTTCGAGCAAGAACCCTGACCTCCGCTTGGGCCACGGAATGGACGTGGCCTGCGTCGACCTCCTCGTCGACTACGGCCGCGGCGCGCTCCTCTCCAACAACCCGGCGCTCATGGCCCACTCGGTGAAGGGGACCGACGACAAGACCAACCTCTTCGCGGGCGCCCTCAAGATGGCGATAGGTCTCTGCCACGCGCGGCTCAGTCAGGAGATCATGCCCCTCGAGACCAAGCAGCTGCGGCTCTCGATCGCGCGGGCCCTGACGGGCTTGCAGTATTTCGAGGCGGCCACCGCGGTGCTCGGGAAGGTGGGCAAGTTCCCCCCCAACGCGGTCCGCGAGTCGGCGCTCCTCAAGCAGGAGAAGGGTCGGATCCAGCGCTACCTGGCGTCGAAGAACGCGGCCATTCGCCCCCAGGCGGGCGCCTACCCCTGCGCCGCGACGCGGCTCCTCAAGGCCCGCCTCGAGGGCCGACGCAAGTCCGTCCAGAAGTACTGCTCGGAGCACGAGGCGGAGCTCGTCGAGCTCAAGGAGCGCGTCGGGAAGACCGCCGACGAGATCGGCGACGTGCGCGAGGAGATCCAGGCCGCCGCCATCGGGGCGGGCCTCGACGACCCCTTCGAGCAGATCGACGCCCTGCGCGCGGAGCTCGCGGCCACCGAGGCGGAGCTGGAGTCGGTGGCCAAAGGCGGCGACGCTGGCGGCGGCGGCGGGCTCTTCGGAATGCTCAAGGGCGCGGCCAAGAAGGCAGGCGAAGTCGCCAAGCAAGGTCAGCTCAAGCTGAAGATCAATCAGGTCAAGGGCAAGCTCGAAGCAGCAGAGAAGGTCCCTGGCGAGCAGGTGATCGAGCGCCTGACCAGCCACGAGTTCGGCGCGCACCTCCGAGAGGAGGCGCGGCGCGGAAGGCACCTCAAGGCGTCGCTCGAGTTCCACCGTGCTGAGGAGGCCGAGCTCGAGGCGCGCCTCCAGCGCGTCGTCGAGCTCTTGAAGTGAGCTGAGCTTCGACCCGCCGGCTAGTCCTGCCGGCCAAGTCGAAAGCGTTCCGGAATCTCCCTACAGCCGGGGGGCCTCTCCGTCCGAGAAGGAGGGAGACCGGAAGGCTCGACATCATGCTTGGACTGAATTACCTGCTTGGCCTGCTCTCTGTGGACATGGGGATCGACCTCGGGACCGCCAACACTCTGGTGTGCGTTCGCGGCGAGGGGATCGTGCTCAACGAGCCCTCGGTGGTCGCGGTTCGCAAGGGCACCAACGAGGTCCTGATGGACGGGCGCGCCGTCGGCCACTCGGCCAAGGACATGCTCGGCAAGTGTCCTTCGGGGATCGAGGCGATTCGCCCGCTCAAGAACGGCGTGATCGCCGACTTCGATATCACCGAGGCCATGCTGGCCTACTTCATTGGCAAGGTCCACAACCGCCGCTGGGGTGTCCGGCCGCGCGTCGTGATCGGGGTCCCGAGCGGGATCACGACCGTCGAGAAGCAAGCCGTCTACAACTCGGCCGAGCGCGCCGGCGCTCGCCAGGTCTACCTGATCGAGGAGCCGCGGGCCGCGGGGATCGGCGCCGGCCTCCCGATTCAGGAGCCCATAGCCCACATGGTCCTCGACATTGGCGGCGGCACGAGCGATATCGCCGTGACCTCCCTGGCCGAGATCGTGGCCTCGCGCTCGGTCAAGGTCGCCGGCGACCACTTCGACGAGGCGATCATTGAGCACCTCCGACGCCTGCACAACCTCCACATTGGCGAGCAGACCGCCGAGCGGATCAAGTGCCAGATCGGGAGCGTGTTCCCCCAAGAGGAGGAGGTCGCGATGGAGGTCAAGGGCCGCGACGTCAGCACGGGTCGCCCCCGGGGCTGCATCGTCCGCTCCGAGGAGATCCGCGAGGTCCTCCTCGACCCGGTCCGCATGATCAGCCGCTCGGTGATCGAGGTCCTCGAGGAGACTCCCCCGGAGCTCTCGGCCGACCTCGTCGACACGGGCCTCGTCCTGACCGGCGGCGGCGCGCTCCTGCGCGGCCTCGACGCCTTCCTCGAAGAGGAGGTCGGCCTACCCTGCCGCGTCGCCGACGAGCCCATCAACTGCGTGGCTCGCGGGACCGCGATCTTCCTCGAGCACCTCGACAAGTACGCCTCGATCCTCGAGAGCAGCGATCAGCTCTAGCGCGAGGTGACAGAGTGTCCGCGCGAGACCCGGCTTCGGCCGGGTCTTTCGCGTGTGAGGGGTTAACTCGCCATACTCCAAGCGTGAGGTTCGAGCCGTGAGTGACGCCAGACTGCGGGAGCTGGAGCGACGCTGGCAAGAGACCGGTGCGGAGGAAGACCGCCTGGCCTACCTCGTCGCGGCCGAGCGAAGCGGCCAGGAAGAGCCGGTGGCGATCTTGGGCTGCGTCCACGCCAACCTCGAAGCCCTCCTCGCTGTGTGGGAGGACATGGCGACGCAAGGCGTCCAGCGCGCAGTGTGTCTGGGTGATTTGGTCGGCTACGGTCCGAACCCGCGCGAAGTCGTCGATCAGATTCGGACCCGCTGCGACTGGGCCCTCCTAGGGAACCACGACGAAGCCCTCCTGCTGGGCGCGCAGAACTACTCGATCTATGCGCGGAGGGCCATCGAGTGGACGCGATCCCAGCTTCGGCCGAGCTTCTTCTCGCGTCGTGAGAAGCGGGCCCGCTGGGAGTATCTCGAAGGACTTCCGACCCAGGAGAAGGCTAGAGACGACCTCTTCGTGCATGGCAGCCCTCGGGCGCCCACGATCGAATACATCCTCCAAGAGGACATCCACACCGAGAACCTCGAGAAGTTCGAGGAGATCTTCGCTGCTCCCTTTGAGCGCTTTCTCTTCGTCACGCACAGCCACACGCCCAACTTGATTCAGCGCGATCTGACCTACCTGACCCCTGAGGAACTCGGAGGCCACTACGAGCACGGGGGAGGACAAGTGATCGTGAACGTCGGCTCAGTGGGCCAGTCCAGGGATCGAGATCCGCGGGCCTGCTACCTGATCCAACGGGGATCCAGGTTGGAGTGGCGCAGGATCTCCTATGACCTCGAAGTCACGGCCCAGAAGATCGAGGCGATCGTCGAACTAAACGACCTCTTCGCCAGGCGGCTGCGAGAGGGAGTCTGACCCTAGGAGACGCTTCGCGTCGCGAGGGCGCGCAGGCTGGGGAAGGGCTCGGGAGGAGCCACCCTCAGTCGCTCGGCCAGGGTCTCCGCCGCCGAGCGCTCCGCGCAGAGCGCGATCAGGGTCGAGCCGCTGCCAGAGAGGAGCACGCCCTCGGCCTCGGGGGCTCCTGCGAGTTGGTCGCGGAGGGCGGCCAGGTCTGGGTAGAGCTCGAAGGCCGGGGCCTCGAGGCGATTGAAGAGCGTGGCGCCGAGGGCGGTCGCGTCTCCGCTGGCTAGGGCAGCCAAGAGGGAGTCCGGGTCCCTCGGCTCGCTCGGGAGGTGGGGCGCCAGAGCGCGATAGACCGCGGGCGTTGGGCTCGGGAAGCCGGGCAGGATCAGGACCAGCTCTAGGGGAGCGGGGGGAAGGGGCAGGGGCGTCAGGACCTCGCCGCGGCCTCGTCCGCGCTGGACGCCGCCCGCGAGGAAGAACGCGACGTCCGAGCCGAGCTCGGCGGCGATCTGGGCCAGGTCCTCGGGCGGGGTCCCAAGGCCCCAGAGCGAGTTCAGCCCGCGCAGGGCTGCGGCGGCGTCGCTCGAGCCGCCGCCGAGGCCCCCGCCTTGGGGGATCTCCTTGCGGAGTCGGATTCGGGCACCCAGCCCCGCGCCCGCAGCTCCCGCCAGCTCGCGCAGGGCCTCGCCAGCGCGGACCACGAGGTTGTCGGGGCCGGCCGAGAGCTCGGCGTCGCCCTCGATCAAGAGCTCGATCCCAGGCTCGTCGCGGGCCTCGAACTCCAAGCGGTCGGCCACCGCGAGCTCAATGAAGACCGTGTCCAGTTCGTGGAAGCCGTCGTCGCGTCGTCTGGGGACTTCTAGGAAGAGGTTCGTCTTGGCCCGGGCCAGCTCGCTGAGCGGGCTCATGCCGGCTCCCCTTCCTCTGGCTGGGCCAGGGGCTCGCCGAGGACGCAGTTGTCGATCAGGCGCGTCTTCCCCAGCTTGGCCGCCAGGGCCAGGATCGTGCTCGCGTCGGCCTGGCGGGGCGGGAGGAGGTCTCCGGGGTCGACGACGCTCACGTAGTCCTCGCTGAGGCCCGCGCTCGTGAGCTGGGCCCGGACGACCTCGGCCAAGGCGGTGGGGTCGACCTCGCCGCTGCGGAAGGCCGCTTGCGCGGCCCGGAGCCCGCGCGAGAGGGCCAAAGCCCGGCTCCGCTCGTCGGGGCTGAGGTAGGCGTTGCGGCTCGAGAGGGCCAGGCCGTCTGGCTCCCGCACGATCGGGCAGCCGTGGATCACGGGCTCGAGGTGGAGGTCGCGGGCCATGCGCTGGATCAGGAGGAGCTGCTGGCGGTCCTTCTGGCCGAAGAAAGCGTCGCTCGGAGACACGATCTGGAGCAGCTTGAAGACGATCGTGGTGACTCCGCGGAAGTGGCCGGGGCGGTTGGCGCCGCAGAGCCCTTCGCTCAGGGTCCCCTCGACCGTGACCCAGCTCGCGTAGCCCGGCGGGTAGATCTCCGCGGGCGTCGTGGTGAAGAGCGCGTCACAGCCGGCGGCGCGCAGGAGCTCGCTGTCGGCCTCCAGGGTTCGGGGGTAGCTGGCGAGGTCTTCGTTGGGCCCGAACTGGGTCGGGTTGACGAACACGCTCGCGACGACCCGCTGGCAGCGCTCGCGCGCGGCCGCGATCAGCGAGAGGTGGCCCGCGTGGAGGGCGCCCATGGTCGGCACGAAGCCGAGGCTCCCCTCTCGCCGCCAGGTTCGTGCCTGAGCCTGCATGGCCGGGATCGAGTCGAGGTGAATCATGGCGAAGAGGTTAGCCGAGGTGAGCCGCGGGCGTGGGCGGACTTCAGCGTGCGGCCAGCGCACCGCCCTCGCTTCCTTTCAAGACCCATTCAAGGCCTGGCGGTGGGACGAAGCGGGACCGCGCCTTCCTTGGGAAACAAGGCCTTAGCGCGGCGCGAGCCGCGGAACGGGATGTGTTCATGAGGAGCTCGAAAGAGAGGCTCTGAATGCTCACCAAGGCACTTCCCCTGGCCGGACTCGCCGCGTCCCTCGTCATAGGGCTCGCAGCACCCGCAGCGGCAGAGACCGTCGAGGTCACCGCCAGCGCCCTCAACGTTCGGACGGGTCCGGGTCCAGGCTTTCGTCGGATCCTGGTGATCTATCGCGGTCGCCGCTATCCGGTCGTGGCTCGCTCGGCCTCCTGGGTCAGGATCCGCGTCGGGAGCCGCGAGGGCTGGTCCTACAGCGGCCACCTCCGGACCGTCAAGGTCCCCAGCGGCGGCGCGACCGTCCCCCCGCCGGCTCCGCCCAGCGCCGGCTACGCCATGGTCGTCACGGCGGGGACGCTAAACGTCCGCTCGGGACCGGGGACTCAGTATCGACGCCTGGACCGCCTCGGGCGAGGCGCGCGGGTCACGGCCGTCGGCGCCAGCGGGCCCTGGCTCCGGATCACGCACCGCGGCGGCTCCTGGGTCCACGGGAGCTACCTGGCGGCGGCGGGCAGCGTGCCTGCCGTCTCGAACGGACCGAGCGGCTGGGACACGCGCGCTCCGGCGGGGGACTACCGGCGGACGACCTTCCGCGGGGTGCGCGTCAACCAGCGGACCGTGGAGCTGGTGCTCCGGGCCGAGCGGATCATGGCAGACCTCGGTCACCCCGGCTTCCGCTTCGTGTTCACCCAGGGGAGCTACAGCCGCGCCGTCTCGGCGAGCGGCGGGACCCACGGGGGCGGCGGCGCCGTAGACATTCGGACTCGCGGTCAATCTCGGAGCCGAGTGGACGCCATGGTCCGGGCCCTGCGGCGCGCGGGCTTCGCGGCCTGGAGCCGCGGGCGCGGGGCCGACTCCTTCGCGCCTCACATTCACGCCCTCGCCATAGGCGACCGCGAGGCGAGCTCGGCCGCGCGCTCCCAGATTCGGGCCTATGCCCGCGGGAGGAACGGGCTTCGGAACAACGCCCTCGATCCAGACCGGCGCCTGGGCCGCGAGGCTCCGACCTGGGCCCGCAGGCTCTGGTAGCCGCTACGCGAGGAGGTGTTCGAGGAAGCCCTGGGGCGAGTAGCACGCCACGTGGACCGAGCCGATCTGGATTTGCATTCCCGAGACGAGGGGCAAGGGGACCCGCGGCTTGAGGCGCTCTCCGTCGACCTCGCTCCCGAAGGTCGACCCGGCGTCTGCGAACTGCGGGGTCTCTTCTTTGGGGTTGTTCAGGACATAGGCGTGGAACTTGGAGACGTCGTCGCAAGGGATCTGGACGTCGTTGTTCTTCGCCCGCCCGATGGTGACCATCATGCGAAAGGCGTTGGAGCCAGCTCGCTTCTGGAGGACCGCGACTCCCCGATCGTGGCCGCGCTCGGGAGAGGCCGCCCGGGTCGCGTAGGCCGGCGCTTCCTCGCTCGCGAAGGGCTCCACCACCAGGACCCAGTGAGGGTGCTGAGCGAGGAACTCCTCTTGGCTGAGGGTCGAGGCGTCTCGTTGATAGTCGGTGTAAGCGCGAATCACCAAAGTGTCCTTGGAGAACCATGCCTGTGCTGGAGCGATTGAGCAAGTGCTTGCGCACGAGAGTCCCTCCTCAGACACTCCCCTCCAATGCGATTCCCAGACCCCTTGACTCCCGGCCGTTTGATCCAGCGCTACAAGCGCTTCTTGGCCGACGTGCGCCTCGACGACGGTGAGGTCGTGACCGCGCACACCGCTAACCCGGGGCGAATGCTCGGGCTGACCGAGCCCGGTCGACGCGTCTACCTGAGCCGCTCGCCCAACCCCAAGCGCAAGCTCCCTTACAGCTGGGAGGTGCTTCGGATCGGCTCCAGCTTGGTCGGGGTCAACCCGCTCCGGGCGAACGACCTCGTCAAGGAGGCCTTGGCCAAGGGGCGAATCCCGGAGCTAGCGGGCTATGAGCACACGCGCCCCGAGGCTCCCTACGGAACCAGGAAGTCACGGGTGGACTTCCTCTTGACTCAGCACGCCGAGGATCCGCGCGACTGCTACGTCGAGGTCAAGAACGTCAGCTACCTCGACGGCGAGGGCGCCCTCTTTCCCGATGCCGTGACCGAGCGCGGGCGCAAGCACCTCCTCGAGCTGCGCGACATGGTGGCCGAGGGAGCTCGCGCTGTGCTCCTCTTCGTGGTTCAGCGTCCCGAGCCGACCTGGGTCGGGCCGGCCGAGGCCATAGACCCGGCCTATACCGAGACCCTGCGCGAGGTCGCCGAGGCAGGCGTGGAGCTCTTGGCCTATCGAGCCAAGGTCGGGACGCGAAACCTGAACCTGAGCGAGCCGCTGCCGATTCGCCTCTGAGCGACTGGAGCCCACATGACCGAAGCCCTCCGCAGCTATGACCCCGCCAGCGGCGACCTCGTGGGCGAAGTCCTCCGGACCTCGCCCGAGGACGTGCCCGCCGTCGTGGCGGCCGCTCGCGCAGCCGCCCCTGGCTGGGCCGCGCGCACCCTCACCGAGCGCCTCGAGCTCTTGGAGCGCGCCGCTCCCCGGCTGGAGGCCGAGGTCGCAGCCCTCACGGCTCTCGTGACCCGTGAAATGGGCAAGCCGACCGAGGACGCCCGCGGAGAGGTGAGCTGGATCGCGAAGTCCTTCGTGGACACGTGCCGCGAGATCGCGGCTAGCCTCGAGCCTGAGGTCGTGACCCGGGGCTCCTTGCGCTCGACGATTCACCACGTCCCCCACGGCGTGTGCGCTGCGATCACGCCTTGGAACTTCCCCCTGATGATGCCTCATTGGCTGGCGCTGCCGGCCTTGATCGCGGGCAACGCGGTCGTGCTCAAGCCCTCTGAAGAGACGCCCCTCGTGGCGCAGCGCTACGCTGAGCTGATCGGCGTCGACCTCCCCGAGGGAGTGCTTCAGGTGATTCATGGAGAGGGCGACACGGGCCGGGCGCTGGTCGCCTCCGAGGTCGACTTGATCGCGTTCACGGGCTCGCGGGCGGCTGGGCGGGAGATCCTGGCCAGCGCCTCGCAGGGGCTGAAGCGCGTGATCCTCGAGTTGGGGGGGAAGGACCCCCTGATCGTGCTCGCGGACGCGGACCCCGAGAAGGCGGCGGCCTTCGCCGCCAAGAACGGGTTCCGCAACGCAGGCCAGGTGTGCGTCAGCACCGAGCGGATCTACGTCGACCGCTCCATAGCCGAGCGCTTCGAAGAGGCCCTGGCCAGGATCGCGGGCGAAGTCCAGGTCGGCCCAGGGAGCCAGGAAGGCGTGACCCTAGGTCCCCTCGTCAACGCGACCCAGAAGGCCCACGTCGAGGCGCAGGTCAAGACCGCCCTCGGCGAAGGCGCGCGCCTCTTGGCCGGAGGCGACTCGCGGGAGGGGAACTTCCTGAGCGCGACGGTCCTCAGCGAGTGCACCCACGACATGGAGATCATGCGCGAGGAGACCTTCGGCCCCGTTCTCTGCGTGACGCGAGTCGAGGGCGACGAGGAGGCCCTGCGCCTCGCCAACGACACGCCTTATGGCCTAGGGGCTGTGGTCTACGGCGGCGACCTGGCCCGAGCCGAGGCGATCGCGGCCCGGGTCGAGGCCGGCATGGTCGGAGTCAACCGCTCCTGCGGCGGGATCGAGGGCACGCCCTGGGTCGGCGCCAAGCAGAGCGGCTACGGCTTCCACGGCGGCGTCGCCGGGCACCGGCAGTTCGCGATCCCGAGGGTCGTGACGACTCGCCTGCCCAAGGAGTAGCGGGCCGGTCAGTCTCTGGTGACGACCACGTCGAGAGCTACGCCTTCCATGGTGAAGCGCTGAGCAGACGCCGCGGGCTCGAGGGCCGCGCTCGCACTGACCAAGACGCAGCCGTAGTCTCGTTCCGCTAGCCCCTGGCTCCAGGAGTCGAAGGCCACCCTCACCGAGCCTTGGACTGGGTCCCAGCTCGCCACGATCACGCCGGAGCGACCTCGCCAGACCTCCGAGCGCAAGACGATCAGGAGCCGACTTCCCCCGCCGTCTACGATCTCGACCTCGACACCCTGTGCATTGTCCGGGAGTCGAATCGCACCCTGCGCTTCGGCGGGTCCACCAACTACCAAGGCTCTGGGGTCGAGGCGGTCGGCCTCGCATGTGGCGCCTCCGTCGAAGGTCACGAGCGAGAGGCTTCCTCCGCGAGGGAGGGAGGGCTGGGGGGGCAGTCGCCACGTCCGCGACGGCTTGTCGCAGCGACTCAGCGAGGAGTCAGGCCCGAGTGTCTCTCGGGCTTCGCGCTCCCACCCCCTGGGCTCGACTTGATAGCGGTCGCTCACGCACGCCAGCACTCTCATGTGCGAGGGCAGCCTCGGCTTGCGGAGCAGGGACACGGACAGAAGAGCCATGCTCAAGGCGAGAGCTCCAGCCAAGACACGAACAAGCATGTTCTGTCTATCGGAGGCGTGGGGCTGCTAAGTCCAGCCCCCTCAGCTCTGGAGCTTGAGGACGTAGGCCTTCCAGGCCGCTTCGATCTCGTCTATGGGCTTGTTGAAGAGCTCCTCGAAGGACTTGACGGGGTCGTGGCCGCCGACCTTGGTCCGCTCCCAGTATTCGAGGAAGCGCTTCTTGCCGCCCTTGGCGCCGTGGACGAGGAAGTGGATCAGGCTCCAGGCGTGGGCGTAGTGGAGCGCGCCGAACTGCCGCTGCTCCATTCGGATCAGGTCATGCAGGCGGACGTAGTTCCCAGAGCGGATCGCGCGCCGGACGTGCGCCAAGCGGGCCTTGGGAATGATGTTCGTCTTCATTCGCTTGCCGGCGGGCTGACAGGCCTCGAAGAACACCGCCAGACCCTCGATGAGCCAGATCTTGGCTCGCCACATGTTGCGGCCGAGGACTAGCCCCTGGAACTGGTGGGTGCCCTCGTGAAACAAGGTCGACTGGGTCGAGAGGCTCCCGGTGGTTCCGTGGAAGGCCACGATCTTGCGACCGTCGTAGAACCCGCCGACCCCTTGACCCTTGCCCGTCCGGCTCATGAACTCGCGCTTGCTCCCGTAGAGGTGGACCGGAAAGGGTCGCGTGATCTTGGCTTCGAACTTGAAGATCCGCTTGAACTCCTCGCACATCAGGTCCAGGGTCTTGGCCAGCTTGTTGACCTCGTCCTTCTTCCCGTTGGAGAAGAAGTCGTAGTACTTCGACGAGACCCCGACCTTCCAACCTCCAGCCTGCTGCCCCTGATCGAGCTGAGCCTTGCGCTCGGCCTTGCTCAAGGGAGGGAGCCCGACCTGGCGGCCGAGGGGGCGGTTGCGACCAACCCAAGGCGAGCCGCCGCCCCGGGCCGCCTTGGCGCCAGCCTTGCCCTTGGCAGGCCGCTTGGCGGACTTGCGCCCGCCCGAGCCTGCAGAGGAGGAGCTCGAGCGCCGCGCCTCAGCCTTGGCGTCTGCGGCGTCTGCCTCGGCCTGGCTAACCCAGCTCCCGTCCTCGAGCTTGACCAAGCCCTGGTCGTAGCGAGCATAGTCCTCGGGAGACACCCAACTGTCTTCCCACTGCTTGTAGCCTTGCTTCGCGAAGTAGGTAGCCTCTGTCACCCAGCGACCGTTGAGGCGGCGATAGCCCAGCTCCCAGCGCGCCTCCTCGTGGTCGTGGTCAGCGCTCAAGGTCTGGTGGAAGCAGTCGATGGCCTGGGGCGTCAGCCCTTGGTCCTGCGCCCACTCGCCGAGGGCGAACCAGCCCTTGGCGTCGGTCTTGCGCAGGGCCTTGCGGCGGCTGGCGTAGGTCTTGAACACGTCGCCGTCGCGCTCGATTCGGTCGATCTCGTCGCGCCGAACGCGGTAGACCCCGCCTAGGGTCTTGATCTTCACCTCGCGGCTGGTCTCGCCGACGATCTTGCCGCGGAGCTTGGCTCCGTCGGTCTTGAAGATCACGTCTTGAGCCCAGAGCAGGGCTGGCGTAAGCAAGAGCAAGGCGCAGAGGCCTAGGGTCCGCAGCTGGTTCAGGGTCCACCTCCCTCAGAGGGAGCGGATCCTACGGAGGCACAGCTGACGAAGCGTCAGAGGAGTGTCTCCTTAGCGGGCCTCCGCCACAGCTTGCTCTTGGGGGGCGAGGGCCTCGAGGAGGTCGGCGGTGGCCTGGCGAGCTATGGGCGCGGCGGCGTCGTTGAAGAAGCCATGCGGCGCCTCGGGATAGGCCTTGAGGACGGTCTGGAGCCCTGCGGCTTCCCGGCGCGCAGCGTAAGCCTCAGCCTGAGCGAGGGGGGTCAGGCGATCGCGACCTCCGTGGAGGATGGTCAGGGGAGCCTGCGTCATGGGGCTCTCGAGGGGGGAGGCCGCGCTCCAGGCGGCGCGATCTCCGCCGACCAAAGCTCGGCCGAGGAGGGCCGGGAGTCGCCCTCGGATCGCGCCCAGGTCATAGAGGGCGAAGGCGGCCACGACTCGATCTAGAGGCCGCGGCGGTGTGGCCGCGCAGAGGAGGGTCAAGGCGCCGCCGGCGCTGAGGCCGACCATGCTCTGACGCGTGACTCCGAAGCGCTCCTCCTGGTCGCACCACCACTCGAGGCTCTGGGCCACGTCGCGCCGCGCGCTCGCCAGTCGTCCGCGGGGCAGGGTCCGGTAGTCACACGAGGACACCGCGAACCCGGCGTCCCGAAGGACCCCAGCCAGGTAACGAGCGGGCTTCATTCCGCGTGAGCCGATCACGAAGGCGCCGCCGTGGACGATCAGGACTCCGCCGCGCGGCTGAGCCTCGGGGAGGTAGACGTCGACCAGAGGTCCACGGCGACCCGCGCGCTCAGTCAGGGTCGGCGTGGCCAGCTCGATCTTGGGTGGGGAGACCAGACTTCGGACCGCCTCCACCAAGGCCCCGACGCCGACGTTGTGCTCCGCTTCGCTCATGCCTGATATTTGACCGATCGGTCAGTGTCTAGTCAAGCAGTTTCGTCGGGTCGGAAGCCGCTACCTCTCTTTCGGCACTCCCCGCTGCCCCCTCGCGAGAAGAGCTCTCAGCGGTCAAACTGGTCCCCTCGGCGACAGCCGAGGAGGAGAGAAGAATGGGCGAGCCCGACGACGAGGACCCACGCCTGGCGAACACCTTCATGCCTTCTGAGGGTGACGAGGGTGAAGAGGACCCTCGGCTCGCGAACACATTCATGGATGACGGCCAAGATCCGACCGAGGGTGAAGAGGACCCTCGGCTCGCGAACACCTTCATGGACCCCGGTCAGGGTCCAGAGGATGGTGAGGAGGACCCGCGGCTCGCGAACACCTTCATGGAAGGCCAGGAGGACCCCAACCTCTCCAAGACTGCGGGCGTGATGCCCTTGGACGTGGGCAGCAGCAAGGACATGCGCGCGACCCGCGTCGATTCTGTCGCCGCTCGCAAGACCGCCCAATATGGCCACCAGCCTTCGCCTGACGAGACCCTCGGCGGCGGGCCGGTTTCGGACGACATAGCGCCCGACATGACCTTCATGGACGACGGCGGCGGCGGCGGCGAGGACGCTAACGATCAGACCTTCGCCAGCGCTAGCCTCGACGACCAGGGCGCCGACATGACCTTTATGGACGACGGCGGCGGCGGAGGGGGAATGGACGGCCAAGGCGCCGACATGACCTTCATGGACGACGGCGGCGGCGGAGGGGGAATGGACGGCCAAGGCGCCGACATGACCTTCATGGACTCGGGCGGCGGCGAGTTCGACGAGTTTGGGGCCACGACGAGCGAGCCCGCCCCCCGCGGCGTCGACATGCCGACGATGCTCGAGCCGCAACCCGGCGGCGGCCTCGACGACCTCGAGTCAGATCACACCTTCGTCTCCCTCGACAGCCAAGAAGGCATGGTCTCGAGCCCCTCCCTGAGCGGCAGTCGCTCTCAGACGCAGCTCCGGACCCAGCGCTTCGACGGCAAGATCGCTATGTCCGTCGAGGACGACGGGCTCTTCGCCGGGAAATACAAGCTCTTGGGTGAGCTGGCCCGGGGCGGAATGGGCGTGGTCTACAAGGCCCTCCACGTCGACCTCAACCAGATCGTGGCTCTCAAGCTGATGCTGGCCGGCTCTCACGCCAGCGACGATCACCGTCGGCGCTTCCTCTTCGAGGCCGAGGCCTCGGCGCGCCTCAAGCACGCCAACATCGTGCCCGTGTTCGACGTCGGCACCGTCGAGGACAACCTCTACTTCACGATGGCCTTCGTGAAGGGCATGGAGCTCAAGGAGCGCAAGGACGCCCTCGAGCGGGACCAGCTCCTCGACGTCATGATCAAGGTCACCGACGCGATCTCCTTCGCCCACCAGCGCGGGATCATTCACCGCGACCTCAAGCCCGCCAACATCATGATGACCGAGGGCGACGAGCCCCTCGTGATGGACTTCGGCCTCGCCAAGCAGCTCGACGATCAGGAGAAGGAGGACGAGGCCCTCGAAGACAGCGAGCTGGCCAAGACCACCGAGGGCGCGATCATGGGCACGCCCTACTACATGTCGCCTGAGCAGGCGCAGGGCATGACCCACGAGATCGACACTCGGACCGACACCTACGCCCTGGGCGTGATCCTCTATCAGCTCTGGACCAAGAAGCTGCCCTTCACGGCCCGACGAGCCACCGAGATCCTCCAGAAGATCGTCAACGAGGAGCCCTCTCGTCCGCGCCAAGTGGACGAGACCGTCCCGCAGGACATGGAGGCGATCATCCTCAAGGCGATGAACAAGGTCCCCGACCAGCGCTACGCCTCCGCGGCCGCGCTCAAGGAGGACTTGCTCAAGTTCAAGAACGGCGATCCCGTCAGCGCGCAGCGCGCGACCCTCGGCTACCGCTTCAGGAAGTGGGCCCAGAAGAACAAGCAGCAGCTGGCCGCCGCCTGCGTCGTGTTCACGGTCCTCTTGGGCGCGATCGCTGCGCTCACCTATCAGAACTACGCCGAGCGCGCTCGTCAGGCCGAGGTGGTGACCGTCGCGATCTCGGGCGCCAAGACTGATCTCGAAGGGCTTCAGGCTCCGGTCAAGGCCCTGACAGCAGACATTACGAGCCTCCTCGCCTCCACGAGCGGCGAGATCTCCGCGCGGGGTCAGGAGCTCGCCGCGCTCAGCGAACGGCGCAGCGACTTGACCCAGAAGGTCCGCTCGGCGGGACAGCCTCTCGGGGCTTACGTGGGGAGCGACCTCCGCGCCGGTGAGGTTCAAGGCCTCGCGGACGAGCTTCGGCGCAACCTCGAAGGGCAGCGCGAGGAGCTGACCCGACTCGGTCGCGTCCACGCCTCCCTGAAGGAAGGCACCGCAGGGCTCGCGAAGCTGGAGCAGGCGCTCCCACCCGCCTTGGCGGCCCTCGGGAGCGCAGCCCGGGTCGAGCCGGTCGAGTTCGCCTCCCTCAAGGAGGGGATTCAGGCCGCGCGCAAGCTCCTGAGCGAATCTCAAGAGACCGAGGGCGTGACGTCACTCGGGGACGAGTTGGACGGGCAGCGGGCGGCGCTCGACGAGCTACGCCAGCAGCTTCAGGTCAAGGTCTTTGGAGCCTTGGCCGAGGCACCTGCGACTAGCCCAGAGGCCATGCGAGCGCGAGAGGCTCTCCGAGCCTCGGACGGAGTCGTGGCGAAGCTCGACGCCGAACGAGCCCGCTTCAAAGAGGAGCAATATGCCCAGCGCCTCTTGAACTCGAGTCGGGCCCTCCAGGCCCAGCTGGCGGCCGTTCCCAAGAAGCGCTTTGAGCGGAAGAAGAAGCTCAGGAAGCCCTCGTGCCCGCAGTGTCACCAGCAGCTCCAGCGCCAGGCACCAAAGTTCAAGACCAAGGAGGAAGCGCAGGCGCACTTCGACGCTGAGCACGAGTTCTTGTCTCAGCTGCCGGAACGGGCGGTTCGGACGGACTGTGTGTCGGCTGCAATTCTCGCGCGGGACATGATCAAGCAGGCGATCGAACTCCGCTCTTCCCCAGAGCTCCTTGCTCAGCTCCCGAAGGTCAATGAGTCGTATCTCCTCTCGCTCCTGTGGATTCAGGCCTACAAGCTCTTCGACGTGGCCCTTGGTGAGCCAGGCGCGGTCGGCGAAGAGGCACGGGCGAGGCTCATAGAGACCAAGCGGCGGCAGCTGGATCAGCGGGTGTACCTGCGCTTTCGGCTCTTCAACAAGGGTGGCGTGACGCTGAACTTGATCAAGGGGAGTTTCACGAGCAAGGGGAGCAACACCGGCAGAAAGATCCTCGCCTACGGCAGCAACATCTCGATGCTGAAGAAGCTGGCCAAGCACCCCCTCCTCGACGATGAGCTCGACGAGGTGCGCCGGACGAATCTGGAGCAGAAGGAGGCGCAGCTGAAGGAGCTCAAGGCTATGTATGCCAAGGAGCGTGCCGAGAAGAAGGCCGCTCGCGAGAAGGCCAAGCGCGAGAAGGCCGCCCGCGAGAAGGCTGCGCGGGAGAAGGCCAAGAAGGACGCCACCGACGCAGCCCCCGAGTAAGACGGGGACTCCCGCGAATCTCCAGGAATTCTTGCGCCAGGGCCCTCCAATCGCCATATTGGGGGACTGCGTTGGCCCCCCTTGTCGCTTTAGGGTGCCGCGCCTGAGAGGTCTCCATGCGCCGTCGTTCTTCGAAGTGGATCCCATCCCTTGGCTTCGCCGCCCTGTTCGGCTTCGCCACCCCTTCGATCTCGTCGGCGGCGCCCGACCCATCGGGCTTCGAGGACCTCTCGGCTGAGCAGCAGGCGGAGCTCCGCAAGGCCGCTGAGCTCATCGCCCAAGGCAAGGACCGCGACGACCCCGAGGTCCTCAAGCACGTCAACGCAGCCGCGGCCTACGGCCAGGCGGCAGAGGCGGCGGCCAAGAACGAGGGCTTGGCTGGAGAGCTGGAGCGGCTTCGAGCGCAGATCGAGCGCGACAAGGCCCGCGCCGAGCGCGACCGCGAGATGTACGACAAGCCCAGCGTGTGGGAGCAGGCAGGCGCTCAGCTCCTCCAGGCCTTGATCGGCATGTTGATGGACGTCGGCAAGCAGAAGCTCAACGACTGGGTCAACGGCGGCGGCGAGGACGATCAGCTCCTGGACCAGATCCGCGAGCTCGAGGAGGAGCGGACGCGCCTCGAAGAGGAGCTCGCTGGAGGCGGCGTCAACGGGCCCGGCGGTCCTGGCAACAACGGCGGCTTGGGCGAGGTCATCACCGACGCCAACGGCAACACGGGCTACGACACCGACGGCAACGGCTTCGTCGACATTCCCCTCTACCCAGGCGGCAGCCCCGGCAGCCCCGGCAACGACGGCACCAACCCGGTCCTGACGACCCCTGGGAGCGTCCTCCCCGGCGGCCCCCTCTCGACGGACTCTCCGTCCTCGCTGGACAAGGACGACTCAGCCGCGGACTCCGTGCCCGCGAGCGTGGGCGGCGGCGGCATCGGTGGAATCGGCGGTCCTGGCGCCGGCGGCCCGGGCTTCGGCGGAGCTGCAGGCACGCCCAGCGTCGGCGGCGGCGGCTTGGCCCCTGGCGCTGCGGGCGCCGACGGTCCTGGATCCGAAGAGGACCCCGACGCGGCAGGCCTGGCGGGCGCCGGAGGAGCAGAGGGCGGCGAAGCCGGTGAGCTCGACGGCGCAGAAGGCGACGAAGGAGCCCTCGGCAAGAGCGGCTCGGGCGCCGACGGCGAGGACGGCGCGGCTCCTGGAACGAAGAAGGCCTTCGGTCGCGTGATCGTGCTGCCCAAGCTCGAGTTCGAGGACTTGGCGGGCAACCGCAAGGCCAACGACGACTGGAGCGAGGAGTGGAAGGACGACTCCTGGGACGACAGCGCCGACAACGGTGACTTCGACGAAGATTGGTCCAACGACGACGATTGGGGCGGTGAGTGGGACGCGGCCGCTAAGAAGGGCAAGAAGAAGAGCTCTGGCGACGTCGAGACCACGACCGCAGAGGACCAAGAGACGGCTGAGCTCGTCGACCAGATCATTCGCGTCGAGACCGCGGTCGCCGAGTGGCGCCAGCTCGAGGCCAAGGCCAAGCAGGCTGGCGTCGACCCCTACGGGTTCAAGGACGAGATGGGCTACCGAGCCTCGGGTGGCGCTGAGCATGACCCCTTCAAGGACGTCCGGACCAAGGAGGGCAAGATCGACCTGACCAAGGTCGACGTGTGGCTGATCTCTGAGGAGACCTGGCGCGACGGCGAGGAGCCGGTCCGCTACAAGCTCGCCATAGACCCCGACGACATCACCGACTTCGAGCCGATCCATGGCGGCGTCGCCATGGTCCAAGGCGTCGTGAAGGAGGTCGAGGTCGACAAGCGCGTCATGGAGGAGATCAAGGGCGACGTCCAAGAGATCCAGGTCGAGCGCGTGCTCCTCTCGGCCGAGAAGCCGCCCGCCGAGGGCGACGACCTGAGCGAGGACGGCGACCCCTTCTCAGAGGACAGCGAGACCCCAGCGCCCCTCCCCGCCGACGGCAGCGAGCCCAAGAAGGGCCTCGACACCCCGGCTCCCAAGCCGCTCCCTGAGAAGTCCGACGCCCCCAAGGAGGGCGGCAGCGACGACGAGGACGACTGGGGCTCCTGGTAGCAGGCAGGCCAGGCCCTTCTTCGCCGCTGCGGGCTCGAGACTCGCCACAGCAGGATCTGACTCCAGCGGAAGAAGCCCTCGGAGCTAGTCCCGGATCGCGAGTGTTCTCATGGTGAGACCACTCCGGCCCTAGGCGGGTGTTCTGAGGCGAAGACGATCGCGACTTGGCCAAGCGCCTCGCCGTCTTGGATCGGCGGGAGGTCGGTCCCCACCTTGTGGGCTGAGACTGGCTCCTTGGAGTTCTGCCGCGGCAGATTCCCTGGCGGCCATCGCACGGTGGCAAGCACCGCCCTCAGCGCTCGATCGCTAGGCGTCGAAGCGCTCCCCACCCAGAGCAGGCTGAACCTCTGAGTTCCCTGCGCGTAATCGAGTTGAATTCTCGATTCTCAGCGCGTGTCGGGAGGGCTGCCGGAGTGGTGTAGTCAGCGGAGGACCGACGCCCAATGACTATCAGACCCTGGCTCTTGTTCGCTGCGCTCGCCCTGCCTTCAACGGCTCTAGGGTTCGCGACCGTCGAGCGATCCCAAGCACCCAAGACGCCGGTCGCAGAGCCCGCCCTGGCAGCGGTCGTGAGCGGAGGAGGAACGGAGCGGCCAGAGCGACGAATCAAGCCGCTCCAGGAGGAACCGATTCTGCTCGCCGCGAACCGAGTCAGGGTCACGATCCAAGACCAGATCGCGGTCGCGAAGGTCGTCCACGTCCTCCAGAACAACACCGGCCAGATCCTCCAAGCCCGCTACCTAATGCCCCTGGGAGAGCGCGCTCACGTCAGCGGCTACGCGATCTGGGAGAAGGGCGAGCGGGTTCACGGCGAGCTCATGGACGTCCGCCAGGCAGAGAGGCTCTACAAGCGGGTCACCCAGCAGGAGCTGACTCAGCAAGAGGAGGTCAGCCAGACCGTGCGCGCGGTTCGCGTCGCGCGAGACCCGGGGATCCTGCGCCAAATGGCCCCAGACCGGTTCGAGACCCATGTCTACCCGATCATGCCCTGGGCCCTCAAGCAGGTCGAGTTTCTCTACAGCGAAGCCGTCGTGCGCGAAGGGGGCTGGTGTGTGTGGCGCTTCCCGCTCCAGGCGGCCCGCGCGTTCAAGAACCCCATAGGCGAGGTCGTGTTCGAGGTAGACCTCGGCGACAGCATGGGGATCGGAGCGGTCGAGTCCTCATGGCCAGACGCCAAGATTACGCGCGCTGGGGGCAGGGTCCGAGTTCAGATCCAGGCCACGGCGGTTCGAGCAGAGGGGCCCCTCGAGGTCCGCTGGCGGACCGGCCTCGCTCCCCTCTCAGCCGCGGTCCTGGCCCACCGAGAGGGAGAGGGCGAAGGCTACGCCTTGGTCCGAGTCGCTCTGCCTGAGGGCCAGGCCACAGGGGCCGGCCTCAAGATCGCTCTAGCCGTCGACGCCAGCCGAAGTCTCTCGGGCGCCAAGAGCCGGCGCCGAGACCTGGCCCTCGAGGGGATCTTGGACGCCCTGGACCCCGGGGACGAGGTCAGCCTGTTGCGCTTCGCAGGCGAGGTCAGCCCAGCCTGGGACGGCCTGCGCGCCGCCTCCCTTGTGGACCGAGCTCAGCTCGAGGGCGCCGAGGGCGAGGGCCGGACTGAGCTGATCCCTGCCCTTGAGGCGGCCTTCGCGAGCGTCGGTGTGAGTGGGCGACGGCTCGTGGTGTTCGCCAGCGACGGGGTCTCGCTCGAAGATCCAGAAGAGGTCCTCGACGCGGTCGAGCCGAACGGAACCCGCCTCCTTGTTGTCGGCACGGGACACGACGACAATGTGGACCTCCTGCTCCGACTCGCAGAGCGTCACGGCGGCGCGCTTTGGATCCCAGGGTCAGGGGAGCGAAACCTGCGCTGGGCAGCCCGCGACCCCCAGATCTTGGCCCAGGGCTACGGTCAGGCCGGACTCGCCGGGGACGCGCGAGATCCCCGCACTCTGGTTGCAGGCTGGCGCGAGGCGGCGGTCACTGGAGCCAGGCTGGAGGGCGCGCCTGAGGTCTATCCCCTCCACCCGCTCGACGGGACGGCCCTAGCCCCAGGCGGCGTGGCGACCTTCGCGGTCCGCTACTCGTCCCCCGGCGATCAGCCGGTCCGCTTTCGAGCCTTCGTCGACGACCGACCCCTAGACGTCTCGCTGACCCTCTCGCTCCCTGCCAGCGAGCCGAGGCACCGCTTCGTGGCGGGCTACTGGGCGCGAGCTCGAGTCGCCGAGTTGCTCCGCGAGCACCCCCAAGGGGACTCGGACCCGAACCGTCCCGAGGTCGTCCGTCTCGCGCTCGAGCACGGGTTCGCGACTCCCTACACGGCCTTCCTCTCGCTCCCCAACAGCGAGCGCGAGCGACTCCTCCTCGGGAGCTCCCCGACCGGGAGCAACGAGGACCTCTACGAGTTCAAGACCTTCGAGGGCGGGGCCCCTGAGGCTGAGGTCTGGATCCTGATCTTCGTGGGACTCTTGGTCGTGTTCCTGGTTCGGCGCGCTCGTGAGACCCAAGGAGCAGCAGCGCCCTTGGCAGGGCTCGCATGAGCTCCTTCGCAGCGTCTCGGAGTGACGAAGAGCCTTTGAGCACAGGGGGGAGGCTCGGCTGGGCCTTCTTCGGCCTCGTGTTCCCGCTGATCGCCTTCGCAGCGGACTCTGCCGTCCACGTAGACCCGGTCCTGTGGGGCGAGCTCGGCGGTCGAGGCCTGGGGGGTAGTCCGAGGGTGCTGGGCGTGCGGCAAGTCGTCGTCTATGGACTCCTCGCTCTGTCCTTGCTCGGAACAACGCTGGCGCTCGCTCGGCCCAAGACTCTGCTGGGCAACGGACTCACGATCACCCTCCTCACGATCGCGGTCCTGTTCGGCCTGACCCACGCCATTGCCTACATTCCTATGGTCCCGCTCTTCTTCATGGGGATCATGCTCATAGGCCTCGGCCTGCTTGGCTTCGCCCCCTACGCTGCCTCTTGGGTCTGGATCTCTCAGCTGAGCGACTGCCTCAAGCGCCAGGCTCGCCTGGCTCAGGGTCGCCTTCGGTGGGCGCTGGTCCCACTCTTGGCTGCCCCGGTCGTGATCGCGGTGGCGCTCTCTCCCCTCGTGATCCAACACCAAGCCCTGGAGCAGATCCGGGGGGGTGAGCCCGCTCAAGTCAGCGCCGGCCTTGCCAGTCTGGGCCCCTTCGCGGAGTTCTCCCAGGCGGAGCTGGCAGGGATCTACCCCAGCCTGAGCGCCGAGTCTCAAATCCGCCTCCGGAACCACTATCTCGAGCTCTTCGACCGAGACGTACATGCAGACATGTCCCTCCGATTCCGATAGCGGGTCGAAGCGCGACGCTCCTGCGCCGGGGGGCCGCTTACACGGCCTGCTCGGCGTGGCCTTGGTCGCGCTGCTCTGCCTCGTCGCTTGGCCAGGGCTCTCCAGGCTCGTGGCCACTTGGCGGGTCCACTCGCTGACCTTGCCCCTCGGCTCCCTCGCTGGCGCTCTGGTGATCGCGGTGTGGCGGACGCGTCGCCCGCCCCTCTCCACGGCATGGTGGCCGCGCCTGCCGGGCGGGGCATTGAGCTGGCTCTGCGGGGGCCTCGCGCTGGGAGTCCTCGGCGCCCGGAGCGGAGTCTGGCACGTGGCGTGGGCGGGGATCCCAGTCGCGGGCCTGGGTGCGCTGGGGCTTCTCCGGGGTGAAGAGACGATTCGCCGCTACTGGCCAGCAGCTCTCCTGCTCCTGGTCGCGATCCCTCCGCCCAACGCGCCGACCTACTTCGTGATCGCGGAGCTCAAGACGCTGGTCGCGAGCGGCGCCGCCGGCCTGCTTACGCTCTGCGGACTGCCGACTCAGCTCGACGGGTGGGTCCTCCGCTTCGCAGGCGGAGAGCTCCGCTTGGTCGACGCCTGCAGCGGGGCGCGAACCCAGACCGGGTTGGTCGGGATCGCGGCCGTGTTGTTATGTCTGCGAACGACGAGCCGAAGTGAGCGAGTCACCCTCCTGGCGGCCTGCGTCCCCGCGGCCCTCGTGGCTTCCGTCGCGCGTGTGGCCTGCGTCGGAGTCCTCTACTCCTCGTCCTGGCTCGAGAGGAGTCAGAGAGCCTTCGTCCACGACGCCTCGGGCGTCCTGGTGATCGTGCCAGGGGTCTTGCTCCTCTTAGCCGCCGGCTGGTTGGTGCGACTCTTCGAGAGCCACGCTTGCTCCGAGCCGGAGGTGGCTGGGCCGTCTCCCTCGCTACCCCAGCAGCGGAGGGCCGCTGCCTCACACCTCGGCGTCGGCCTAGCTCTGAGCGCGCTCTGCGCGGTGCTCGTCAGGGCGGAGCCCGCGCCCTGCCCTGGCCACACGCCTCCTTCCCTGCCTGGGAAGACCGCGACCGCAGAGGTCGGGCTCGCCAAGGGCCTCGAGCCCGATCTGCTCCTCGCTCGCCAAGGAGGGGACGGAGCCACGGCTCTTTGGGTCCACTACTGCGACCTCGATATGCCGCACCACGCCTACGCCCATGCGACCGACGTCTGCTACACGGTCGCGGGTTGGACGGTCTTGGAGGAGCGGGAGGTCGAGCTCTCCGGTCGCGCCGCCGTGCGCCAGCTCCGCCTTGCTCGAGGCAGCCGGCGTCGCCTCGTCCACCTAGCCTTCCTAGACGGCGCAGGCCTCCCCTCACCCTCCCTGCTCCGGGCTTGGCTAGGCCGCGCCGGGGAGCGCCTAGCGGGTCGCCCTGCCGCAGGGAGCCTGCTCGTGATCTCTAGCCCCGAGCGCTCCCGGATCACGCCCGCCGAAGCCAAGCGCGAGCTGGAGCGCGTCCGTGGAATCCTCTCGAGCCCGCCCCACGCCCCACCCCCTCGCTAGCAGGGGTCGCGGGAGCCCGACGACTCGCCCCACCAAGCGGAGCCCCCTTCCCCTGCGTCTCCGACGCGCCAAGCATCTCTGTGTCCTTGGTGACTCAAAAGAGCGCAGCCCGCTACAGGGGTCACGGGCACGGGTAAAGCAGGCCTCGAGGCTCGGGCCTAAGCGTCCAGCGAAGACAACGACTCCATGAGCGCCGGAAGAAACTCCTCCGCCCCGACTCGAATCTGCTTCAGCTTGACGGGCCCCCGCTGAAGGGGCCCCGGGTCGACCAGGATCACTGGCGTACGGTTTCGGCGCGCGCCTTGGAGCACGAGTTCGGTCACGCCGACCGAGCAAGAGGTCCCGATCAGAAGGACCAGGTCCGCGCGCATCGCGGCGTTGACGACGCGCTCCCACTGGTAGTGCTCGTGCCCCTGATAGGTCTCGTCGAACCACAGGACGTGCTGCCGAAGGAAGTCCCCGCAGGACGGACAGCGCGGAACGGTCTCGCTCTTCGGGTCGGCTAGGAAGGTCTCCTGGTCGATCTCGGCCCGCGGGATCCAGCCTCGGGGGGCCCCCAGCTCACAGCCCTCGGTGCCGCAGCGGACTCGGTCGGCGCGTCCGTGGACCTCGACCAGCTGCTCGGAGCCAGCGGCCGCGTGGAGGGCGTCAATGTTCTGGGTCACGAGGAGGAACTCGCCCTGAGCGCTCTGCCAGCGCTCGAGCTCGACCAGGGCTCGGTGACCCACGTTGGGAGCGGCGTCAGTGAGGCTCTCGAAGCGCTTGAGATACCAGCGCCAGCTGCCTACGGGGTCGCTGCGGAAGAAGTGGTGGGTCCCAAGCTCGGTCACGTCCTTGGACCAGATCGCGTCCTCGTCGGTCCCGCGGAAGGTCGGGATCCCGCTCGCGAGACTGATTCCAGCCCCAGTCACGACGAGGAGTAGGCCCTCGCGGTGGGCGCGGAGGAGCTCGGTGGCTGTCTCGAGGGCGTCGTTCATGGGATCTCCTCTGGAGTCGGATTATCCAAGAAGGGCGCCACCGGCGGAGTCTTCCAGTGGCTCGCGGGATTCTCACGACCTCCGGGACCTCACCTTGGCTCTCTGACTCTGTGTCGAGCCCTGCCGATAGCGCCCTGCCGAAGCCCCCTCGTCGTTCCCTGACCCGATACTCGGATCGTGAAGATCGGGATCCACGAAGTACAGCGAGAGCTGGGGCGAGGGGGGATGGGCGTCGTCTACGCCGTGACCTCGCCTCACCTGCCGCGCGAGCGGGCGCTCAAGCTCTTGCTCCCTGGCGCGGATCCCGACAGCCGGACTCGCTTTCGTCGCGAAGCCGAGCTCCTAGCGCAGGTCCGTCACCCAGGGGTGGTCGCGATCCACGAGATCGGAGAGGCAGAGCAAGGCCTCTACCTCGTGATGGACCTCGTGCCTGGTGAGCCGCTCGATCACGTGTTGCGGCGAGGCGCGGTGAGCGCCGATCAAGCTCGAGCCTGGATCCTGGAGGTCGCAGACGCCTTGACCGCGCTCCACGACCGCGACCTCCTTCACCGCGACCTCAAACCGGCGAACTTGATCCTCCGCCCCGACGGGCACCTCGTCCTCCTCGACTTCGGCCTCGCTCGCAGCGCCGGAGGCTCGTCGCTGACCGAGACGGGGGGAATCACTGGCTCTCCCGGATTCTTGGCGCCAGAGCAGGCTCGCGGGTTCAAGGTCCTGACCCCTGCGGTGGACGTCCACGGCTTAGGCACGACCCTGTTCTCGTTCCTGAGCGGCGGCGTGCCTCCCTTTCGCGGGTCGACGATCTTGTCGACCGTGGCGGCGGTCCTCAAGGAGGAGGCGCTGTGGCCGGCGGACCTCCCGCCCGACCTGCTGGCAGTGGCCCGGCGGGCCCTGGCGAAGGATCCCAGCGAGCGCTTCCCAAACGCCCGGGCCTTCGCCGAGGCCTTGCGCCAGCCCGAGAGCCTCGAGGATCCGCCTCCTCCCCCTCGCGCGGCCCCGCTGGCGCTCCTGCTAGGCGCCCTGCTCCTGGTGGCGCTCGGGAGCGGGGCTTGGCTCGCGACCTCGTGGGAGACCCCCGATCCGACGCCAGAGCCTTCCTCGGCGCTGGCTTCTCCCACGCCCACCCGCGCAGCGGAGTGGTCGCCGCTCCCTAGGGCTTCTGGCGACCAGGCCCTGTGGTTTCGGGAGGTGTGGGCCCGCTGGCGCGCCGGAGAGGAGCCCTCTGCCCTCGCGAAGCGGGACTTCCAGAGGCTCCTGCGCGACCCGCTCTACTCGCTCTCGGTGCGCTCCAGCGAGAAGTCCCACGCCTCCTTCTGGGGGGCGAATCGCTGGGTGCGCCAGCGGCTCGGGGGTGTCGACTGGGGACAGCTGGGGACCTTCCCGGTCGAGGTCGAGGGCGATTTCAACCTCGAGGCGAGTGGGGCCCTGACCCTCCATGTCGGGAAGGCGCTGACCCTGTTCAACCTGGGAAGCGAGCCCCAGGCCTGGCGGCTCGCGGCCCCCGGCGAGGACTCGACTCGGCTCCGGCTGCCCAAGGCGACCTTCCTCGAGGCGAGCGGACTCGAGGGCTTCGCGATCTCCGATCGACGTCTCTGTCTGTATGCGGCGACTCGAGCCTGGGAGCTCGACCTCGATCGGCCCGAGTCCTATCGCCTCGCCTACGAGTGCCGCCTTGGGAAGCTGGAGGAGGCGGCCTACGGACCGCGGGACCAACTCGTGATCGCCGTCTCGGGGGCGAACCACGCCGAGGTCGGCCTGGTCGGGGGCGAGGCTCGGGCCAAACTGGAGGGCGTCCCCAAGGCGCTCGTGGTGCATCCGCTCTTGCCCCTGGTCGCGATCGGGGATCAGGACGGGAGGATCCGGCTCTGGAACTACGAAGGGAGCGCTGGGCTCGAGCGGCTCCGAGAGCAGGGAGTGACTCACCGGGTGCGCGGTCTCGCCTTTGACCCCACGGGGCGTCTCCTCTACTCGATCGCGGCGCTGACGGGCGACCTCGCCGGGTCGCGCGACGAGCGCGGTCAGGTTCAGGTTTGGCGGGCCTCAGCGGGGAGCTCGCCTGAGGGGACCTGGCGGCCGGCGCGCGCGATCCAGCTCCCTTGGACGCCAGACCACCTGAGCATCTCGTCGGACGGAGCCTGGCTCTTGGTCTCGAGCCGGGGGGGCAAGGTCCTCCTCTACGCCGCCGGCGATCGTCAGGGCCCCTAGTCAATGCGAATCGGGAGCTACGAAGTCGTCAGGGAGCTAGGTCAAGGCGGAATGGGCGTCGTCTACGCCGTGCGCTCGGAGAGCCTGCCGGGGCTGCGTGCGCTGAAGCTGCTGCGAAACGTCGCTGACCCCGCGGCGGTGCTGCGCTTTCGCCGAGAGGCAGAGCTCCTGGCTCGAGTGCGTCACCGCGGGATCGTCACGATCCACGAGGTCGGGGAGTGCGAGGCGGGCTTCTACCTGGTCATGGACCTCGTCGAGGGCGAACCCCTCAACGAGGTCCTGCGGCGAGGCGCCGTCCAGCCAGCGCGGGCGCGGGGCTGGATCTTGGAGCTGGCTGACGCGGTCGCGGCACTCCACGCCCGAGGGATCCTCCACCGGGACCTCAAGCCCTCCAACTTGATGCTCCGCCCCGACGGGAGCCTGCTCCTCCTCGACTTCGGCCTGGCTCGGACGGCGGGTCGGAGCTCGCTCACGAACACGGGCGCCATCGCGGGCTCGCCGGGCTTCATGGCCCCAGAGCAGGCCGAGGGGCGCTCTGAGCTCGGGCCCCCCGTCGACGTGCACGGCCTAGGCGCGATCCTCTATGCGCTCTTGAGCGGCGTGGCGCCCTACGAGGGGAGCTCTGTCTTCGAGGGACTTCAGAAGGTGCTCAACGAGACCGTCGAGTGGTCCCCCGACCTCCCCCCCGACCTCGCCCGAGTCGGCGCCAAGGCGCTCGCGAAGGACCCTGCCCAGCGCTATCCCGACGCCGCTGCCTTCGCGGCTGCGATCCGGGCAGCTGCGGAAGCTCCCCTCGTCACGAGCAGCAGGGTCTGGCTGGTGGCGCTCGTGCTCTCGCTGGGGGTCGTCCTGGTGGGCGCTGCCTGGGTCCTGAGCTCGCTCTCGCCCGGGGTGGTCAACCCTTCGCCTTCGTCTGCGACCCTTCCCTCTCAGCCAGCGACTCCCGCCGAGAGTCCCGTCGACTGGAGCGAGGTTCCCCGCGATCTCGAGCGACGAGCGATCTGGTATCGCCGGTTCTGGCTCGAAGCTCGCACCCGCGAGCTGAGCGCCAGGGAGCGCAAGACCCTTCGCCGCGTGCAGAGCGAGCGGCTCCGGGACCTCTCGGTGGACGTGGGGGAGGCACCCGAGGTCCGCTTCTGGGGCTCGGAGCACTGGGTCCGTCACCGTCGGAAGGGCTTGGAGTGGGGCCGCTGGGACGCCCCCACTGCGTCCCCCCGGCGCCAGGACTTGCCGCCTGGGCTCGCGGAGAGTCAAGGGCAGGTCCTCTGGAGCTTCCACTACCGCGGCTGGAAGGTCTTTCGCTCCCCCTCTCCCGAGGAGCCCCTCGCGCTGCTGCCCCTTCCCCTCCCGAAGGAAGCGAGCAGCGAGATCGGTCCACGTCACTTGGTGACGATCGCCGAGCGCGAGGGGCGCTTGGCGCTCGCGACACAGTCCTCGGTTTGGGAGTGGAGCTACCCCAAGGGTCCCTTGAAGCTTCTCCTCTCGCGCTCGGCCAACGAGATCACCGAGGTCGGTTACACCCGGGGAGGGGTCCTCCTAGCCCGCTGCAAGGCCGGGAGCGCAACTCGGATCTACTCGCCTAGCTTGCCCTTGCTGGAGGGCTTTCACGGACAGCAACGAGCCGACGCGATGGCTTTTCACCCCGCGCGAGAGCTCCTCGCGATCGGGGACAACGGGGGCAACCTGATGCTCTGGGCTCCGGGTGAACGCGAGGCGACCTCGATTTGGCAAACCAGCGACCCCTTCTTAGAGATCAAGGGGGTCGCCTTCGGCCCGCGCGGAGACCTGATCTACGCGGCCTGCATCAAGGAGAAGCGCGGGACCGGGGAGCTGCGTGTCTTTCGCCAGAGCGAGCGCGGCTGGGAGGAGTCCCGGATCCAGCGCTTGGCCTGGGCCCCCTTGTCCGTCCGGGTCTCGAGCGAGGGCGCCTGGCTCTTGCTCTCCGGGCACCAGGGGCACGGGGAGCTTTGGCCCGCCGGGGATCGCGGCTACTAGGAGGGCTTGTCTTCCCAGCGCTGAATCTCGAGGTCGACCTTCCGCTCCTTGATCCGGTCGGCCATCCGCGCGACCAAGTTGGGGGCCTTGATCATCTTCACGAGCCGGGTCAGGCGGGCCTGCTCGTCGAGGACCAGCTTCCCGTCAGCGACGGCGATATCGATCAGAGCGTCAATCAAGGTCGCGAGCTCGTCGGGGTCCTCGCCGAGCTCGAGGCCTTCGACCTCGCTGCCCTCGGCCTCGAGGGCGGCCGCGTCGACCTGGCTCAAGCCGAGGTCCTCGCGGTAGCGCTCGAGGACCTCGCGTTCGGCGCCGTCGAGGTCGCCGTCGCACCAAGCCATGAAGCAGAGCATTCGATAGATCCGCCGACCTGCGTCGGGAGAGAGGTCACTCACGGTCAGTCCTCCTGAGGTCCAGAGCTTAGCGCCATTTGCTGGGCAGTGGTCGGGCCTGGGAATCGAGACTAGCCGGGATCCGTCACCACCAACTGCGGTTGAGGCAAGACCTCGCTGCGTCACGCAGAAAGAGGAGGGTCGCGATCCGAAGGGGGTCGACTCGCGCGAGAGGCGGCGGGCAGACCCGAGCGGACTGCCCGCGAAGAGCCTTCGACAGGTAAGGGATCCGGAGGCGCCCAGACCACGCGAGAAGCGGTGGCGCGCGAGAAGCGGCGGCGCGCGAGAAGCGGTGGCGCGCGCGGGACGGGTTGACCGCGAAGCGATTCCCTCCGCTCAGGCGGCCCTGAGCGCGGCCTGCAAGAGCTCCCCCTCGTCCCAAGCTCGCAGGCCCCCTCGTCCGACGAGTTCCTTCAGCAGGCGCCGCCGCTCCCTAGCGCCCATGGCCAGGCGCCCCAGCGCCAGGTCTGCGACTGCCAAGGCTCGCTTCTGCGCCTCCGCCACACTCGCAGCTGGAGCCGACTCGAGGGTCGGAGGCGCGGAGCCTCCGCTAAAGTCGTCGCCGGACCTAAAAGTGTTCTCATGTGAGAACACTTCGCCCACTTCGATCCCGGCCCGCGTCCGAGAGCTGAACTCAGGGGCCTCGCCGCCGGTCACGAGCCAGCCCTGCTGGAGGGACGCGATGTGTCCTTCGCCGCCAAGGTAAGAGAGCGTTTCCAGAGCGTGCCGCAGGCGAAGGACACCCGCGCCCTCTGCCCCTTGATAGCCCGGATCCTGCAGCTCACACGGGGTTGGGGGCTGGGATCTCGTGAAGGATCCGGGCTAGGTCCGGTAGGGGTCTCGCCGGGCCGCGCGTCGGGGAGGCTGGCCGCCCCACTCGCAGAACTGCTCTAGGGCTGAGGCGCCGATGGAGCTGTAGCGCTCGGCGGCTAGCCTCAGCAACTCTCGCGGCGGCTCGGCGAGGTCCTTGCCGGGGCGATAGGCCGCGAGGACGCGGGCGTAGATCAGGGCGTGCTCAGGGCCGGCGTCGATGCGGGCCGGGTGTCGGCAGAGGTCGGCCGCCATATAGCGGGCCAGGCTCTCCTCGAAGGGGTCCTCCGAGTCGTCGTCTTTCTGTCCGCGCATGACGTCGAACATGTGACCCTGGCCGAGGCGGAGCTGGAGCGGGAGGAGCTCGGTCAGGTTCAAGAGCTCGACGCGGTCTTGCAGTTCGCCGCGCGGCACGCTCGAGGGGAGGGCCAGGCCATAGCCTCGGCCGCGGACGCGCCAGGGGAAGGCGTCCTCACAGAGGAGGTCGATCAGGTCGAGGGTCTCAGGCGTCAGGAGCCGGAGGCGCGCTTCGCTCGAGGCGTCGAGGACCGGGGCCGAGAGGAAGCTCCCGGTCTGGAAGTCCTGGCCGTGAGCGCTGAAGAGTCGAGTCGGGATCGGCTCTCGGGGGAAGGCGGGCAGCTCGGGCGCTCCCTGCGCGAGGTGCCGGACCAAGGGCTGAGGGTGGTCCCGGAGCGCGCCGGCGCAGCTCTCGAAGGCAGCCAGGGCTAGGGCTTGGGGAGCGTGGAGGCGATCGGTGGGCGGAGCCAGGCGCGTCAGGGCCTGAGCGCCCTCCGCCAGGGCGAGCCCTTGAAGGGCGCGGGCCGCGACGAGGGGGTCGGGGTGGCCGAGGAACTCCGGCGCCCAGTCCTCGTGCCCCGCCAGGAGGGCTGGCTCCGGGCTCGCTCCGCGCGCTCCGAACGTGAGCTCCTGGCCTGATCCGCCCAACCAAGACAGGAGCCAGGTTCGCTCGCGAGTCCAGGCGTCGAGGGCGACCTCCTGAGACTCACGGCTGGAGCTGGGCCCGTTCGGAGGTTCCGCCATCAGGAGCAGACCCTCTCGAAGCTCGGCCAAGAGGTCCTCGGGGAGGGCGGTCGGATCGGCGCAGCGCGCCTGGCGCGCTGCTCGGGCGGCCTCGGGCCAGCGCCCTAGGGCGACCTGGGCCCGCGCGCAGAGCTCGTGGGCTTCGACGCCGGGGAGGCTCGCCTCTTCGAGGAGGGTCAAGGCAGCCTGAGGGTCGCCGGAGCGGAGGTGACGCCGGGCGAGCTCGAGGTGCTCCTCGGGTCCGGCGTCGGTGGCCCGGGCGCGCTCGCGCGTGTCGCGGTCCACGCTCAGTCCGTGGCCAGGGCGCGCAGGACCTCGCCGGTCAAGCTCGCGACGGCCTCGTCCAGGGCTTGGCCAAAGGCCCGCGCCATGGCCTCGGCGTCCTCGCTGGCCACGGGACGCTTGGCCGCGAAGCGTCGCTCGAGGAGGGCCGCGCCCTCGGCGTCGACGAGGAGCGCGCGCAGCTCGACGCGGATCTCGTGCTTTGGGAGGAGGACCTCTTCGAAGGTCACGAGCTGGACCGCCAGGGCCGGGCTCTCACGCTCGTAGCGACGGAGTCCACTGGTGACGAAGAGGGCGTCGCTCAGGGCGCGATCGAGGTAGCGGACTGGAGGCTGGGTCCAGCGCTCCTGATCGTAGAAGCCGACCTCGACGTCGGAGCGACGCCACATGATCCGGTCGCCGAGGTGCTGACCTGAGGTGCTGGGGGCCAGGACCAAAGTCAGGCTCGTGAGGTGGGCAGGCGTTGGCACCTGGTGGGGTGGGCTGAAGAAGCGCGGCGCCTCGGGGCTCGAGCTGCAGCCGCTGAGCGAGGAGGTGCCCCAGAGGACGACGCCCACGAGGAGGAAGGCGCGCAGGAAGAGAGGGCGCATGCTCAGGCCGAGGAGCTGGGGCGACGCCGTCGGGCCGCCGCGAGGTCCGGATAGAGGGGAATGATGTCGATCCCATAGCGGAGCTGGCGGACGGTCTTGTACTCACGAGACAGGTCGAGCTCGAGGTAGACCTTCTTCTCGTTCTTGAGCCCGAAGCTGGTCGAGAAGCAGAGCTGCTCGTCGCCCTCGCGGAGGTAGCCCTTGCGCACGGGGTCGTGTCCGTAGACGACAATGTGGTTGGCCTGGCCGCCGACCTCCATTCGCTGGAGGAAGCGGCGCACGGCGAGGGGCCCAGAGTTGCGCGCCCAGAACAGCTCGCCCAGGACGGGGACCTGGAGCATTTCGCGGACGGTCTTGTCCTCGTGCCCGGCGTATTCGACGTCGCAGACGTCTTGGTAGCCCGCGCTCAGGACCCGGGGGGCGCCGTGGGTCGCGATCACGCCGCGGCCCATGACGCAGGCTATGGGAAGGGTCCGAAAGAACTCTTTGTAGAGCTCGGTCTTCTCGGGGCCGACGGTGGCCTCGAGGAACTCGGTCTCGCTGGGGTCCTTGTGGAACTTGCGGGTGTCGGGGCCGCCTATGTGGCTGTGCTCGTGGTTTCCGATCAGGGTGAACACGCGGGTCGGGAACTCCTCCTTGAGCGCCAAGAACCCGTCGAGGACCTCCTCGGTCTGGTCGCGGTAGAAGCTCCCGAGGTGCTCAGGCCAGTTGCGCGGCGAGTAGCGCGGGCCGTGCACGAGGTCACCCGTGATGAGGAAGTAGGCGTCGCCTGCGTTGTCGACCAGCGCTTGGCGGAAGGCGTCCACGACGGCCATGAAGTCGGGGAGGTTCCCGTGGAGGTCGGTGCATACGATCGCCCGCCCGCTGGCGGGGAGGTGCAGGACCTTTCCGACTTGCTTGGGCTCGACCAGGCTGATCGAAGGGGGCGTAGCTGCTGGCACGTGGACTCCGATCCCCAGCCTAAGGGGAGTTGGTCGCAGGGGAAAGGAAGGAGGAGGAGCGGGATCCTCCAGAAATCCAGAGATCTCTTGGCGGCGCGGGGAAGGATGGCAAGATCGAGCCCATGAAGGTGGCCTACGTCGTCCTCGGGTTGGTGTGTCTGGTGCTCGGCGCCATTGGCGTCGTGCTGCCCCTCCTCCCCACGACTCCCTTCTTGCTCCTCTCGGCTTGGGCCTTCGCCCGCGGGAGCAAGCGCCTCGAGCGCTGGCTCCTCGAGCACCCTCGCCTGGGTCCTCCTGTGCGAGCTTGGACGGAGCACGGTGTCGTCCCGGGACGAGCCAAGCTGTTGGCTTCGCTCCTGCTCGGGTTCAGCGTCGTCTACGCCTGGGGATGCCCGGTGAACGGGATCCCGGCGCCGGCGCGAGTGGCCATGGTCTTGGTGGCTGCGGGCGTGATCGGGTTCCTCGTGACCCGGCCCTCGGAGATCCCGGGCCTGAGCGAAGAGCGGCCGCCACTCCCTCCAGCTTGAAGCCCTCAGCGACGCTCCAGCTGCCTCGCTTGCGCTTCGAGGGCGCTCGCCTTGACAGGATCGGCCGGGACTCCCAGGCCCTCTCGGTAGCAGCGAGCCAAGAGACGGAAGACGTCTGGAGTCTTGGACTCGGAGGGGATCGCTTCTAGGAGGCGGCAAGCACGCTCAGGATCTGCGGGGCCCCCTTCTCCGCGGAGGAGGCAGAGCGCCAAGTTCACGGTTCCGCCAAGATTCCCGCCCTTCGCCGCCTGCTCGAAGAGGGGACGGGCTTCAGCGTGCATGCCCCGAGCGGCTAGGTGGACTCCGGCTCCTTGCGCCGCGTCCGCGTTGCCGAGGGCGGCTCCCTTGCGAAAGCAGTAGAGCGCTTTGTCTGGGTCCGAGAGTCCTGGCACGTCAGGCGTGTCGGAGTAGGCGATCCCCAGCATTCGCCAGGCGTCTTGGTCTCCGCTTTCCCCCGCGCGCCTGAGCCACAGGGCTCCTTGGCTCTCGTCGCGCGCGATCCCTTGGCCCTTGAGGAGGAACACGCCGTAGGTCCTGGCTTTTCGCCAGGACAGCTCGGCAGCTCGACGGGCGGCCTCAGCGGCCTCTCCCGGTATCGCAGAGGGGAACTCTCCTCCCTCGATCAGGCGACAGAGGGCGAGGTGGACGTTGGGGTTCGTCGAGATCCGGGCCCGGCGCAGCAGCCCGAGGGCGACGGCTCGGATCTCGCGGTTCTTGCTCTTCGACTTCCGGGTGTAGCGGATCAGAAAGAGGCCGAGCTCACCTCGTTCGTAGGGGGGGCCAGAGGCGAGGCAGGCGCTGACGAACTCTTGGGCCTTGAGCGGCTGGTTCGGAGCGCGGGGTCGCTTGGCCACGAGTCGGCAGCGGTAGTAGGCGAGGAGGCCCGGCGCGGCGCCGAGCGCCTCTGCTTGGTCGAGGGCCTCTTCGGCTGCAGCGAGGTCCACAGGGACTCCTACGCCCAATGTCAGAGTGAGCCCGTAGGCGCAGTAGGCCCAGGGAATCCCGGCTTGGCGGCCGCGCTCGAGGTGGCGCTGGATCAACGCGTGGTCAGGGTCGTCCGAGTGAAGCAGGAGGGGGACCTGAAAGAGCTGCGCCTCCGGGGAGCCGAGGGCGACGCCGACGGCGGTCCAGGCCCTGTGCTCTGCGACCGTCCCGATCCTGAGGGCCAAGAGCGACATTCGCGCGGCGCTCTGGTCGTCCCCTCGCGCGACCGCAGCTTCGATCAGGAGCCTGCTCTTGGGGCTGAGTGCCCGCTTTCGATCGGCCTCGAGGACGAGGGAGAAGGTGGAGCCAGCAGCCAATCCACGAGCTCGGTATTCCTTGGCCAGAGCGTCGTTTCCCTCGAGGCGATAGGCCTCAGCCAAGGCCTCGAGGGAGTCGGGCGAGCCAGCTTTCGCCGCGCGCTCCCACCAGCGCTTGGCGGCGCTGGGGTCTCTTTCGCAGCGCCAACCTCTGGCGAAGCGGTAGCCGAGGATCCGCATCGCGGCCGCGCTGCCGCGCTCGGCTGCGGCCAGGAGCTCCTCCTGAGGAGCGAACTTCAGCTCGCGCCGGTGCGCGTAAAAAGCCGGCGTCCCGTGAGCCGGGAGGGGCGCCTCCTCAGTCTCGGGGCTGGGGCTCGTGAGCGGCGCGACTTGGCTGGAAGGAGGTGGGAGGGGAGAGGGTGAGCTAGCTACCTCGCCCTGGCGAGTGGAAGCGGGCGCGAGCTGCACGATCAGTCCTCCAGCGACGAGGCCGGCGGCGAACACGACCAGCGTGCGGCTGAGTCCTCCGCCAGAACTGGGGGCATGGCGCGTCTTGCGGAGGGCGCTCAGGAAGGCTCCTGCGTCGGGGAGCCGGCGCTCTGGCTGCTTGAGCAGAACGCGTTTGAAGAGCAAGTCTGCGAGGGCCTTGTGGGGACTGCTTGGGCGGCGGACGTTCCCGCCGCCAATGTTGGCCAGGAGCTCTTGGGGGGTTACGAAGGTCGCGCTCCAGGCCTCTTCGTAGATCGCTTCGTAGAGGATCATTCCCAAGGACCACACGTCTGAGGCTGGGCCGGCCTTGCCCCCTGTGACCTGCTCGGGGGCCATGTAGGCCGGCGTGCCCAAGAAGGCCCCCGTCGCCGTGAGCTTGCTCTCGTCGGTCCGCGCGAGGCCGAAGTCCGCGACGCGCACGCCTCCGTCCTGGCGGACGAGGATGTTCTCGGGCTTGAGGTCGCGGTGCACGACTCCGGCTTGGTGAGCCGCGGCGACGCCGGCCAGGGCCTGCTCGAAGAGGTCGAGGCGCTCGGGGAGCGTCGCGAGGCGGAAGGCCTCGTCGAGGGTCCGGGCCTCCTCGATCAGCTCGTAGACGATGTAGGGGCGCTCTCCCTCGAGGCGGAACTCGTGGATCGAGAGCACGTTGGGGTGATCGAGGCTGGCGGTGGTCTGAGCCTCGCGCTGGAAGCGCTCGCGCACGGCGGCCTCGCGGCGAAAGAGGAACTTGATCGCGACGTCGCGATCCAAGACCTGATCCGTGGCGCGCATGACCTCGCCGAAGGCGCCTTGGCCGAGGGAACTCTGGATCAGGAAGCGCCCGTCCACGAGGTGGCCCGAGTGGGGCATGGAGGGTCGCACGACCTCGGGCGTGTGGGCACCCAGAGCAAGAGGGGCGGTGTTTGGCGTGAGGTCGGTGCCTCCCAAGAGCCCGAATATGCGTAGTGGATCACCCTCCATGGCGGCAATCTAGAAGTCTAGCGTGACCCGCGCTAGGAGCCGTGGGCCGCGAAACATGAGCCTGGAGGCAGTATCGTCCTCCCTTCATAGGCCACCCCGAGCAGACGAGCTGAGCGTGCGGATTACGAGCTGGAACGTGAACTCTCTGCGCTCGCGGATCGAGCGCGTCCAGGGCTGGCTAGAGCGAAACCAGCCGGACGTTCTCTGCCTCCAAGAGACAAAGTGCTCGGACCCAGACTTCCCCAGCGAGGCCCTGGCCGAGGTCGGCTACCGGGCCGTGTTCACTGGGCAGGAGAACGGCCTGAACGGCGTCGCGATCCTCAGCAAGGAGGAGCCCCAGGACGTGCTGGCGGTCCTGCCGGGCCGCGACGAGGACACCCACAAACGCTTCCTCTCCGCGCAGGTCTGCGGCGCGCGAGTGATCGACGTCTATGTCCCCAACGGACAGGCGCTCGGGAGCGACGCCTTCTTCTACAAGCTGGACTGGTTGGGGCGGCTCCAGGCACACCTGGTCGGGGAGCACTCGCCCCAAGAGCCCCTGATCTTGCTGGGCGACTTCAACATTACGCCCGACGATCGCGACGTCTGGGACCCGGAGGGCTGGAAGGGGTCGATCCACTGCAGCCCTCACGAGCGGCGGGCTCTGACCTACCTCGAAGGCTGGGGCCTGCGCGACGCGCAGCGCCTCTTGAGCGAGGAGGCGGGGATCTTCACCTGGTTCGACTACCGCGACACGGTCAAAGAGCTCGACACCAGCCGCGGGCTCAGGATCGACCTGATCTACGTCAGCGAGCCGCTCCAATCGCGGGTCGAGTCCGTTGACGTGGACTACGAAGAGCGCGCCGGCGAGAAGCCCAGCGACCACGCGCCGGTGACCCTGACCCTGGCAGACCCCAGCTGAGCGAGCCACCTCGCCGCCCTCTCTAGGAGGAGAGCACCATGGACTTCGACCCGACCCGGGAGGGCGCTACCCCGCGTGACGCCGCGACCGTGATCCTCCTCCGCCCTGCGGCGAGCGGCGCTGAGGTGTTCCTCCTGCGGAGGCATCGCGGCGCCTCCTTCATGGCTCAGGCCTTCGTGTTCCCAGGCGGGATCCGGGATCCGGGCGAGGAGATGCGCCTGACCGCCGCCCGGGAGCTCTTCGAGGAGGCGGGTGTCCTCTTCGCGAAGGGGGCGACGAGTGCTGAGCAGCGTAGTGTGTGGCGTGCCCGCCAAGCCGCCGGCGAGGAGCTGGGCGGGCTTTTGTCGAGCGAGGGCTTGAGCCTCGACCTCGAGGACTTGGTCCCCTTCGCGCACTGGATCACGCCTTCGGCTGAGAAGCGGCGCTACTCGGCGCTCTTCTTCGTCGCGGTCTTGCCCGAGGGTCAGACGCCCTCCTTCGACAACAAAGAGACGGTGGACGAGCTCTGGATCACGCCGCGAGCTGCCCTGGAGCGCGCCGCTGAGCTCCTCCTCCCGCCGCCTCAGATCCGCTGTCTGGACGAGATCGCGGCCGCCGCCGAGGAGAGCGTCGAGGCCGTGTTGGCCCTAGCCGCAGCGCGGGGCGAGCACCTCGCGCCGCCCATTGTGCCGCGCTACGCCGAGGCGCCTGAACTCCCCGAGGGGTTCATGCTCCTCCTCCCCTGGGACGCAGATTACGTCTCTATGGGACAAGGAGCGGGTGAGCCCTTCCCCGCTGGGCACCCTCTAGGCGGGGGGCCGAGCCGCTTCACCCGCGAGGCGGGAGCCTGGCGGCAGTTCTAACTAGAGGTGGGATTCGTCTATTCGGAGCTGCTAGTCCTGGCGCTCTTGGAGCGACTGACGCGAAGCTTGGCCAGGACCTCAGCGATCCGCTCGTGCTGCGCTCGCGTTTGTCGCACGATCAGTTGACCGCGGTGGACGCGGATCGAGGCTGGCTCGTCCCAGAAGTCCTCACCGATCCCGTTCTGGACGATCTCTTGGATCATGTCGCTCTCGAGCCAGGCCTGGAGGTCGCGGACGTCTTGGATCTCGAGGCTGTAGCCGCCGTAGGTTCCTGTTTCACAGGGGTCGTGGATCAAGATCGCCTCGTTGACGAAGCTCCGGGCGAGGCGAGCCTGCTCGAGGACGATCGTCAGCGCGTCCTTGAGTGACACGTCTCGAAGTCGGAGCGAGACTAGGATCTGGTCGGAGTCGACCTCGGAGGCGATCACCAGATTGAGCCCGGTGATGTCCTGGAGGAAGCTGATCACGTCTGCGAGGGGCGTCTCTGAGAAGTTGAGCGTGACCTTGCGGCTGGACAGGAGCTGGCGGTAGTCACGGATCCACTTGGGCTGGGCGGGGCTCTCGCGCTCGAGGGTCCGGAGGTAGCTCAGGAGCTGGCGAACTTGGGCTTGGTCTCCAGGCGAGCGGCGCACGAGGAGCGTCCCCTTCTCGCCCTCTGGGCCTGTCGTGTATTCAAGAGAGCCCTCGCCGTCGTCCAAGATCTCGTCGAGGAGCTCGATCAAGGCGTCGCCGTCGAGGCAGGCGCCGCCTTTGCCTTGGAGCGCCCCGGACACAATGTCCTCCACGGCGTAGGCCTCGAGGGCGAGCTCGGAGCTGGCGAGGGCGTCCGTCGTCTGGATCAGGATTACGCCAGCGCGGATCCGGTAGGTCAGCTCTTCGTGGGAAGCCAGGATCAGCTTGATCGCGTTCACGAGCGAGATGTCCTTGAGCCGAAGCGAGACCTCTAGGCTCTCGTTGTCGATCAAGTCGCGGGCCTCGGAGCCGACCGCGTAGTTGAGCTGAGTCACGTCGCGCAGGAACTCGATGGCCTCGTTGAAGGGCGTGCCGTCGAAGTGGAGCGATATCTTGGCGGACTCGAGCTTCTCGTGGACTGGCGCGCTCTTGGCTGCGTCCGCGTCCTTGGCGGCGTCGGCGAGAGCGGCGCGGGTCTGAGCCTGCTCTTGAAGGGCCTTGAGCTCGTCTGTGGTGATCGGCGTGACGGGAGTCTCGCCGTCGCAATCGGTGACCTCGATCCAGACTCCCCCGCCGGGCTCCAGCTCTGCCGAGTCCTGCTCAACGGGCTTCGCCTGCTTCTGCGCGACCGCAGGTTCAGCCTGGGGCGCGTCGTGGCGTTGCCCGACCGCGTGGCCCATGCCGAAGGCCCCGACGAGGCCCGTCGTGACGCCCGCGACTAGGAGCACTCGGAACCAGAGGACGCGGTAGCGGAAGGTGCCGAGGGTGTGTTCGTCGCCGGACCAGGTGGGGACGCTCATGGGATCTCCGAGATCAAAGGGGCCGCGCTCCCTCTCCTACGCGGCCTCGGCCTCCTGAGTTCCAGCCAAATCGGGCTCTGGCTTCAGCGGGCTCGGGCGGCCCGCAGGCTCTCGGCGTGGCTGGCGCGGAGCTGAGCCACGACCTGGCGGATCTGGAGGGTCCGGGCGCGGGTCTGGCAGAGGATCAGCTGACCCCGGTGGAGCCGGAGCGACTCGCGAGGGTCCCACTCGATTCGAAGGCTCTCCTCGATCCCTTCCTCGACGAAGCACTCCAGCGAGTCCGGCGTCAGCCAGGACAGGAGGTCGCGGACGTCGAGGACCTCGATCTCGTAGCCGGCGTAGCGCTGGTCGCCGGCCTCGTGCACCACGAGGGTTTCGCAGGCGAAGGAGCGCACGAGCCCGACCTGTTCGAGGACCCAGCGGAGGGCTTCCTCGAGGGAGACCTCGCTCAGGCGAAGCTCGAGGGGGAGATCGACGTCGACGCCCGTGGCGAGGGTCAAGCTGAGGCCGAGCCAGTCTTGCAGGAAGGAGAGCGCGTCCGCGAGGCTCCCCTTGAAGTCGAGGCTGACTCGGCGGCTGGCGAGGGCCTCGCGGTAGTGAGTGATCCAGTTCGGCTCGGGCGCGGGCTTCCGCTCGAGGGTTCGGAGCCTGCGCAAGCACTTGCGGACTTCGGCTAGATCGGACGTGGGCGCGCGGACCACCAGGGCTCCCCGCCGGCTGGCGCCAGGGCCTGCGGCGTATTCCACCGTGCTGTGAAGGTCGATGCTCTCTTCGATGAGCTCGACCAGGACCTCCGAGCTGATCGAGGCTCCGCCCTGGCCTTGGAGCTGGCCCGAGACGAGGTCCTCGACGGCGAAGGCCGCCAGCTCGAGCTGGGGCAACTCGCCGGTGGTCTGGATCAGGATCACCCCGTCGCGGACCCGGAAGCCGAGGTCGTCGTGCGAAGAGAGGATCAGCTTGAGCGCGTTGTTCAAGGAGATGTCCTTGAGCCGCAGCGAGACCGTCAGGTCCTCCTCTGTGATCAGGGTTCTGGCCTTTGGACTGACGACGTAGTTGAGCTGGGTCGTGTCTCGAAGGAAGGCCAGGGCCTGGTCCATGGGGACGGCGTCGAAGTCCAGGGAAATGACCGTGGACTCAAGCTCCTCGAGGACCGGAGCGCTTCGGGCGGCCTCTGCCTCGCGAGCGGTCTGGAGCTTGGCGGTGCAGAAGTTCGCCTCCTCTTCGAGGGCTCGCTCTTCGGCTCGGGTCAGGGCCACGCAGGAGACCTGGCCGTGGTCGTCGGGATCGCGCCACTCGAGGCTGGCGGAGT